>PPYE01337960.1_pt1 | contig 70768 bp, 52 predicted proteins | sample 1559881 | NCBI WGS metagenome assembly PPYE01 (sample SAMN08240022, study PRJNA423297) | Human gut metagenome, whole genome shotgun sequencing project. | reverse complement strand
AACAGATAACAAATAGAAGAACAACAAGAATTCATTATTCTTTAAAATATGAGAATTAGATCGTTTATCTATAAAAGCACAAACAATTCCAGGGAATACAGTAGCCACAAAAATATTTATAAAGTTTACAATTGAATGATCATCTAATCTTCCATATCGTTGAGAAGCAGCATAACTCACAAGTTTATCTCCTACCGAATTTGTTTCTGCACCCAGCAATGAAAGCATCATAGAAACATCAAAAAAATACACATTAACTATCTCAACAACAAAAAATAAAAAAATCAATATTGCAATAGAATATGTATTCATTTTCACAAACTTAAACACAGGCAAGAATAGAGCTAAAATAGCTATTCGATGAAACGCTATCGCTAACAAAACAAACAGAAAATATTGAAAAAACTTTTTACGCATTAAATATTCATATCCCAACAAAAATAAAGATAAAGAAAGAGCTTGTCTTAGCGTCTCAAAATTCAAATCATAATACAACGAACAAAAATACAATAATATTGCAACAAATGGACATATAGTATTCTTATAAAAGAATCTAAATATTACCACATTCACAATTAAAGCAATTATAAACTGAGCCACTTCCCATACTCCAAAAACACTTTTAATAACCGAAGTTAATATTAAATAGCCAGAATCCCTATCAGTCTCAACAAAAACACTATTCCAATTCCATTCAGAAAAGCATATCGTATTCCTATAAAATTCATATTCATAGGTAACTGTATCCATTCCCAATCTATATCGAAAGCCAGCTATTGCAACAAAAACAGCCAACATTAAATAATACCAAAGTTGCTTGTTTTTACGAACCTTCTTATAATCAAAAATATAAATAAGGAGCAACAGAGATAATATTACTGATATATATATCATAAGCCTAAAGATTTAAAGCATTCGATAAGAAAGAAAGCGATTTATCCTGCCATTTTTTCATTATCTTATCTATTTCATCCCAATCGAATCCATTATAATCAATATTTAATATATCAGAACTATTAAACACAATTCTATTTTCCAATTTGAATATTCGTAATAAAGATTTTATTCTAGAAAATCCCCTATGTTTATTAACCAATACAATAAAAGGCTTGTGAAAAATGATAGAAAAAACACATGCATGAAATGAGTCTGTGATAACAAATTTCGCATCATCAAAAGCTTTGAACCATGCTTCAACAGGTAATGCGATTCTATCTAATGGCTTGATTTTGCAATCTTCTGTTTGTTTATTAAGCCTATAAACTTCTCCTCCTAGAATTTGTTTAACTTTATCAAGCACATTTCTGCTCTCATCAATAGGGTCTAATAGATAAGTTAATAGACAACTTTTATGAGATTCTAAGCCTATTTTATTTCGACACAATTTAACATAATCTTCTCTATTCAATAACAATGTAGGATCTAATACATGCTCAGAATTACAACACATATACTTTGCAAACAAAGCAACAGCAGAATCTTCCCTTAATGAAACTGCATCAAACTTTTTCAAAAGGAGGCTACACATTTCTGTCAACTCTTCTGAATATTCCCAATAATCAATACCAATTGACGGTGCATAAGCGATTCTTCTAACGTTTGCATTTCCTGTAAAATTTAAATAAGCATCTTTTATATAACGAAAATAAGATGGTCTCCAAACCTGATCACTACCTACAACAAAGCCATAAAAGTCTGTAACTTTTACACATGAGAAATCCTTGATTTTCACCCTATGTATATATCTTTGAATAAAGATCTCTGTATTTTGAGCCACTACTGGATACGACTCATAATACTCTTTTTCTAAAAAAACAGCTTGATTATATTTTCGAACTATTTTTTTAACAAATCTCTTTAAATATAGCAACTTATTATCTATTGGAAACTTATATCTTGGAGTATCCAAGACATATACATCAAAACCCATTTTTTCAATAATAGTCTGTAAAGCATAAGCCTGTATTATACCTCCATAATTTGTATTCAATGGCAAAGTTATAATTCCTATTTTCTTTTTCATATTAGCACATAAATATATACATCACAAAACAACAAACATAGTACCGAGATAAGAGATCAAATTAAACTGAACAAAACATCTAAAACGCTATCTAACCTTTTTAATATCTCGTAATATTTTCTTTGTAAACAGCACTGCTCCATCTCTATTCAAGAACAAAGAGTTCATAAACAACCTCGAGTTTTCAGCAAACTCATGATCATTCATATAATCTAAGAATGGAACTTTTTTCACATTTGCTTTTTCCACAAAATCATAAATAAAAAACTGTCTCATAGCTGGTGTTATATAAATAAGTAATTGTTTTGAAATAGGAGGTATAGTCAAAACAGGTTTAAATCCTCTTTCCAAACAAAAATTAATCATATCAGTCAAAATACAAAGCGAGTCTTGATAAGCATCCATATTTTTCATAATAAGATCATTTTGAAAATCCATTATACTAAATTCAAACATCCATCCTTTCATAAAGCTCTTGGCACTATTTTCCAATTCAATAGTAGTTAAAGTTTGCTTTTGGGTAGATATGTGAAAAATTCGTTTGAAGGCTATCACTAAATCTCTACCAAACTCAATCAATGGATAATATTTTAGAGGTGATTTTTTCATATCCATGACTACCTTTTTTTTTCTATAATCAAAACAGGGTATAGACATCATTTTTAATACCGTATAATATTTATCAGGCATATATTTGCTACTCCCCCCTAGACAAGTAAACGGACATAGAGGAATTATCACTACTGCATCATTTTTAAGATAGCTACAGTAATTTTTCAATATCTCAAAATCCGCAAGTAAAGTTTGTGGTCCCATCGCCCAATTAGCGGCTTTCACATGTTCCTCTGAATATTCGAAAGCATATTTTCCTGAATTACTACCTAAATTAACAACATCCAAATTAAACGTATTATGAGACCAAAATTTCTTACAATCTGGAAATAAAATGTTATTGTACCAATAACTACGCCTAATCAAACCATTAAGCTTGATTTTTATAAAGTTTGTCATACTCATATTCCTGGACAAATTTTAGATTCTGGTAAAAATTGATAATCTCTATTCAAAGATGAAATCACAGCAACCTCTTCCGGTGCGAGTTGAAAATCAAAAACTTCAAAATTTTCTTGTAACCGTTTAATTTTTTTCGTTCTTGGTAACGGATAACAGCCCCTTTCTATATTCCATCTAAGAATTACTTGTGCAGCAGACTTGTGGTATTTTGCCGCTATCTGATTAATTTCATTCAATGGCAAACGATGACAAACTAAATCCATCAAGGGACTATATGTCATAAGAATAATATCATTTGCATTGGAAAAATCAAAATCAGACTGTTTTGTACCAATCGGACTGATATAGATTTCATTGATAGCAGGCATAACTCCCGTCTTACGCAATTCTTCTATATGTCTTTCATGAAAGTTAGAAACACCTATATAGCGAATCTTACCCTCTTCCTGTAATTTTATCATCGCTTCCCATATATCCAGTAAATAGTATTCATAAGGCCAGTGCATAAGTAAAGAGTCCAAATAATCAGTATTTAATTCTCTTAGGGAAATATTGACTTTTTCACGTACAAGATCTTCAACAGAATGCCGTCTCATAAAATCTGAATAACGGTTGAAATAGACTCCTTGCAACGGTTCATCATCATGTGCTGCATTATCCGAAATTTTAGTCTGCAAAAACACGTCTTCTCTGTTCAATCCTATTTCCTCTAACCTAGATACAGCCAAACCGATTCCCGTCTCCCCCCGGTAATCGTCAGCCGTATCAATCAAGCAATATCCTATTTGAAAAGCTTTCAAAACCATTTCCTCCATGGCATGCCCTTCTAGTGAAAACGTACCCAAACCTATAGGCTTAACAACACATCCTGAAGCAGTTAATAGTTCTTTCATTTTCTTTCTATCTTATTTTTTATAAAGAGACTTACTTTTTGCCTATCACTACTATCCAGTGCTATAAAATAAGTCAAAACAGAAACTATGAGAAAATTAGTTACCGAAATCGCAACAAGTCTAACAAAGCCCACAGGCATTACTTGGTGTATCCATACGGGAAAAAATACAGCCAGCAATGTAATGAACACACAAGGACAATAAGTTATATGAATCAAATCCATCCACCTAAATCGCACATAGCCTCGGATAAGCCACCAACCAAAAAACATTTGAATAAAATTAACAATAAAAATCACAATAAATACTGAATAAGCAGGGAACCTGCACTTTAGGCAAACATAACTGATAGGAAGAGCACTTATCATTAGTAGACCTCCCACAATGTTACCCGTCTTTATTCTTCCAATAGCATGATAGGACATTAGGTAGGCACTATGGAAAGTCTGCATCAAATAAGTGACCAAGACTATAATGGTAAATCTATAAGTGTCAGCGGGTACATTATTTCCTAACCATAAATGTAATACATAATCCAATTCCAAACATAATGGAAACATCAGAGTAAACATCAGCAAATAAGAATACTTAGCCGCATTAAAAGTCAATCGATACATTTCAGCACTATTCCCATTAGCAAAGCTCTTTACTACCTGAGGACGCACCGCTGTTAAAAAACTACTGATAAACAGACCTAAAGCATTTTGAATTTGAAAAGTAATCGCTCTTGCAGCATTAACCACCGGACCAAAGAACATATTCAGTAGAATATTGATACCTTGCCCTTGACACACTGCTGCTATATTACCAAACAAATCCCAAACAGAATACCTCAATAGACTATTATACAGCTTCTTATCACGAATAATTCTAAACCTGCATTCAGCATATTTGTTAGAAGTATAAAAACGGTAAAAAAACTGAATACCTATATTATTCAGCATCAACAAGAAAGAATAACAAACCAACTGATCTATCGGTGAGATTTGAAGAAGAAATACAATTAATAATCTGGAAAATGCCTCATATAATCCTACATATGCATAAATAGACATATTCTCATGAGCTATCAAAGATGCATTATAGGGCACTTGAGTAAAACTGACCATAGTAGTCAGTATCGAAAACTGATATACCCAAAACGCAGCTTGCAAACGATCAGCAGGAATCACCAATTTTTCATAGAAAAACCATAAGCCTACAGTTTCTCCTAAAAATAAAACCAACAATGCCAAAAGAAAATGTAAACTGAGCGATGCAGAAAATGTCTGGTTTAACTTTTCCTTATTCCTTTTACCTAGTTCATAAGTCAAAAAACGGCTGGTAGAGACGCTCAATGCACCGTTTACAAAAGAAAGCATGGTCACTATTCCACCCACAACATTATACAAACCATAGTCAGATACCCCTAATATCTCCAAAATCATCCTAGAGGTATAAAGCGTAACCGCCATGACAATTAGCATGCGGGCATAGAGGAAAAGTGTATTTTTCGCAATCGTCTTATTAGATGTATGCATAAAGACTACAATTTACATTGAATTGCCTCTACCATTTCCCCCACATTATCCCATGACATAATCTCTCTTGCAGTAAGTTTAATACCAAATTGTTTTTCAATATCTTTCGTCAATTGAATATGTGACAGGCTATCCCATTCCTCAATATCTTCAGCCACTGTATCTACCGTAATTACTAAATCTTCATTATCAAACACATCGCAAAATATGCTCTGAAGTTTATTTAAAATCTCTGCTTGTTCCATTGTTTATATAGATATTACATTTTGTTAAAATATATGATTCTCTTTCTTTATATATACTTACTTCCAATACCCATTGATTTTCCGTTGTATCCTTAACAGGAATAAAGCCTAGATTAGGATAAAGATCTTTTACCATACCATTTTTAGCGGTTGGTAGATACTCGCCTATAATCTTTCTAAAACCATTTTGACGGGCAAAATCCACTAACGTGTTTAATGTAAAATTTTCCATGCCTCGTTTCAAGACCCGGCAGCTCATAAACCATGTATCAATAAAAAGCGTTTCCGCATCTTTTTTTTCCATAATGACTACTGCTATTAGTCCATTATCGCCGAATTTATCTTCCAACGTAAAGGAAAAAGTGACAAATTTGTCATTTTGCTCCATGGCTGTTACTTGCTCTTCTGTATAACGAATAGTACGTAGATTGAACTGGTTACTCCGTTGGCTCAATTGAGCTACCCGGGGAATATTGAATGTATCAAAACCTTTTACTTCTGAAAGCATATCCAGCGATTTCAAAAATTCAACTTCATTTGTAAAAGTTTTGGCTGCAGCAATTCGTTGAGTCTCTATCTGATATTGTTTGGTACGATTCTTATCTGCATTACCGTAAGAAGACGTTTCAAAAAGATTCTGAGCATACAAGAATTCCAGATAATCACTCGGATCCTCCGGCAACTCAGGCACAGTCACCATTGGTATATGTTCACGTACCATATTACGCTCAAAAGGATTATCATCCAAAAAAACCATAGAGTCAAAGCCTATATTCAAGACTCTTTGAATGGTACGAATATTGTCAGCTTTATTTTCCCAATTTGCAATAAAAACAGATATATCATCCAATTTTAGTACCATCTCTGGATTTTTCTCAAAGGGTTCTTTGGCTTTTTCTTCATCATTCTTAGAACAGACTGCTATAATTATACCCCGATTCTTTAATTTTTTCACCCATTCTTGAAGTTCTGTATAAGCCTTACCTATACCTAAACCATGTCCCACCTGAATATTTTCCCATCCTTCATCACCAACAACACCACCCCAAATCGTGTTATCAAGATCTAAAATCAAACATTTCTTGAATTTTCCTTCAATAGAAGCTATTATATCCATGGTGCGAGCGGCAACGTAGGGCAAAGCATCAATAGATAGAAGCATATCTGTGCCGACATAGACATTGGCATCAAACATTTTATCCCGACCAAGTTTATTCTGCAGAGCTGAAAGATCGCAGATGAAGAAGTTTGGAAATTCCTGAGACAAATTCATCAATTCGTAATTCAACTTGCGCAACTGATAAGTAAATGAGGCAACCACCTTATTAGAATAAGAGCCGAATACGCTATCGTCTATCTCTGGATAATTATAATAAATAATCTTACTTGACACCAGAGAACAGATACTACGAATAAAATCCAAGCGGTCATTCGCCATGCCCGACTGTTCTTCAAAAGTCATCTTAGCATACTTTTCCAACAACTTATGAGTAGATTGAAATATTATCGTATATTTTGCATCGTAACGGTAAAAATCACTAGTGGAATCAAGCAACTGACGCTCCACTTGATTATATTCAGCCTCAAACAAATCAATATTATACCCAAGTTCTACACCAAATCCCTTGATGGAAGTAGCAAGAAATTGAGTCGCAGAATCACCTAAAAGCGATACTTTGACAGAGGGTAAATTAGAAAAATCTTTTTTAAGGTTACGCTTAAGAGTCTTAAAATCTATCATTTTGATTCACATGTTTATGCTTTCCAATAAATCTCTTCATCTACAACTTCAGCAGGAGTTCCTGAAGCCAATGTGAAATTTGGCAATTTGCCACTTACCATAGAACGTGCTCCGACAATTACCCCAACACCTAGTTTTGAACCTGGCATCACAATAGCCTGTTCACAAATCCATGAGTGTTGTCCTATGCAAACAGGGCGTTTATCTTTATAAATTTTTCGAGATATATAATGTCCTCCATTATTATCACGCACAGTAACATTTCTACCAAAACATACATTATCAGCTATCTGTATATTACAACCACAAATAATGGTGGATTGCATATTAAAAACAATATCTTTTCCCAATGACAATGTCGATTTTTTAAACACCTCAATATCAGCACCATAAAAAATCAATCCACCCTTACTAAAAAAAGTAGCATCACGCTCAATCAACAGTCTAGACTCTAACCTAGAACCAGATACCCGTTTATAGCCAAATTGAAGAATACCCTCTATAATTACATCGGCTTGTTTCGATATGTCTATCACACAATGCTTGTGAATAAGCAAAAATTGTCCTTTCATAATAGAAGTTCTTATATTTTTCTGTAGCAAGTTATACTTAATGTTTTTCCACCAAGTAGGTAAACTAAAGCAACATGTTCGCATTAAAAGAAAAATAAACCTTACTATATTCTTAATCTTTTGTTTGAAAGAAAGTGATTTATTTATGGGCAAGTGGATATATTTATGCACAAATACTTCGAAAGGTAACTTCTCTAAATCCTCATAAAAAACTTTACGATCAAACACTGGCATAGTAATAGCGTTAGTCAAAGCTGGATTTCCCTTCAAGACTTCCTCATAGGTAATTTCCTTCTCTTTAAAACCTGATTTTACACTTTGATAAAACTTTTGGCCTTTATGCGAATTGATCAAAATAACAGAAGTACCTAAATCACGGTCATATTCTGTTCCTACTATATTTTCTGCACCCCATAAATCACCAATAGAAATATCCGCTATACGAGGAGTACCTTTGAACTTACAACTATAACACGATGGCCTAGAAAAAGCGTGAGTTGCTATAAAACCATATGTAAACGGATTAGTTTCTCTTTTATCATATTCCACTTCACCATTTTCAAACACGACCTTAGTAGTTAATTTTCTCCAACCTAGTTCTTTATTCTTAGCTTTATAATAGACTATCTTACTACGATGTTTTTTTTCTAGTGAATCTAAATATTTTCTCAAAATTTTAGGAGAATTAAGACCTAAACATATCAAATCAACAATAAGAAGATTATCATACTCTTTCCCCAAAAAACTTCGCAAAGCAGCCATCTGACAAGGGATACCACATACCAAGACATTATTCCCTCCATTCAATAAATCACGAACAGCAAGAAAAAAACCTTCTGAATTACTTTGTACATACTTCGAATTACGTAATCTTTCCAAATCGGATTTATTACTAGAAATGAATTGAGTCACTGAATAATCTTCATTAAATACAGCACCACCGACATAACCTCCTATTTTATAAATTCTCTCTGCAAATGTAGCAAAAGCACTACCAGAAGTACTATTAAACAAGGACTCTAGATTTTTACATTGAGCTGCATAACATTTAGGTATTTCAAAATCATTCTTTTTCAACTCCTCTGAATGCATTTCAGGACATACTTTCTCACAAAGTCCGCAATCAATACAAGTTCGTTTATCAACTTCCGGATACCCAAATCCCTCATGGTCTACTTTAAAAGAAATAGCCTTTTTCGGACAAATATCCCCACAGGCATTACATCCACAACAATCTTTTTTATCTTTTATTTGAATCATATTTCAAAATTCATCTATTTCCCATAAAAACGCCACTAACTCTAGGGAGAAACATCGTTAAAATTCTAAACAAAAAAACACATATAGCAACTGTAAATAAGGGATTTGCAAAATACACAATAACCATATCTACAGGAGACTGTCCTGGCATTATCTTGAGCAAAAACACCCTTATTAAATGATTCAGATTACCAAATAACGGTAAGGGCATACAATGAAAAACATAAATAAAAAAACAAGAAGATATCAAAGTATTACCAACCATTAAATGAGACTTATCTACAAACAAAAACGCAAAATAAAACACACAAGAGCTCATAAAAATAATAAAGAATGGATAAAAAAAACTTCCAATTATTGTATTCATACCATCATAAACAACAGACACAAATAGCAATATTAACGAAGTAGTTAGTACAATTTTTCTATATTTTTTCAGTATCGCAAATACATTTATTAAATTTATAGATATATAAGCTCCTAAGCTATAAAAGAAACAGGCCAAAACACTTAACCCAGGAATTGATATCCACACATTAGAAAGATAGGCAAACAACAGTAATATAATGAATATTACCTTTAGTTTATTTATCAAATAGTAGATCAACGGTGTAAGGACAGAAACAAAAATCAAGTCTCTTAAAAACCATAAAGGGAAATTAAAAGGGCCAGACATAACAACCTTTTTTCCAAACCAGTTAGTAACAGTTTCCCAACTATGATAATCATAAAATAAATTTATATTTGTTGAATAAAGAAAATTTTTTATTTCTTCTAAAGAATGATTTTTAACACCAATAACCATATATCCTAATAGAAACAACAAGAAAGGAATCAAGTTCCACAAAATATAAGGTATTATCAATGTGTAAATTCGACTCTTTATTTTCTTACGATACCTTAACCAGCTCCATTCCCGAAAATTGATAAAGAATAGTAGTCCCGATATAAAAAAGAACAAAGGAACAGCTATATGACTTAATACATGGGAAAAGAGAACACCTACAACGTTATAAATTCCTTGCCATGAGAAAAATTTAAAATCAGCATCCACTAAATTACCAACATCAGCATGTGTATGGATGAAGACCACCGCTATAGCCATAGGGAATCTTAGGAAATTAATAGTTTTAGACTGAAGTTCTACAAAATCACTTTTATCCATATTATTAATGAAATTAATCTTTATTTTGAAACTAGTGATTTACATCTATTTAATATATAGTATTTATACTCAAAATATCATCAATTTACAATTGCAAATATCAAGCAATTTATTGACACATACCTCTTTAACAACATAATTCGCAAGCGCCCAATTGCTTCCACCACCTTTATTTAGCAAGATAACAGATTAAAATAGTTCATTTAAAATTGATTATTCTTCTTATAGCCTAGATGTGGGCACCTTGGAGGAGACCTTCGTAGTCTTTATTGCCCCTCATCAGCTCACGAATGAGACTGACCATCCAATCTGCCAACGTATGCCGCTCACTATCGAAGTTAATACATACCTTTACGATCAGCAAGCCACTGAGAGCGAAACGCTCCGGGTAATCGCACTAATGGATTTGCTCTAGGGCTATATCTGCGGTCTTGTTTAACTTCAATTCCACGACATAGAGTGTTGTTGGTGCGCACATCGCTATATCCACACGGCCTTTTGGGGTATGGACTTCCACGTCCACATACATGCCTAACAGGCTGAAGATGGTGTAAAGCAGCGATTGGTAATGCCCCTCGTAATCCGTATTGTCACATTGGGGGATGGTGGACAGTCCATCCGCTGTGTATTGACGCAAATAATTGGGCAACAAACTCTTCATCAATCCTATACGTACCTCTTTATTTGGGTTAGTGCCCAAATTTGACATACCTTATTTCTATTACAGAATGATAATATGGATTCACCACTTAGTAGAGCTTCCACCTTATAGCGGATAAACAACCGCTCGAAATCACTGCCGCTATACATCTTTTTCGTTTTTTTATTACAGCAACGAAGGTCGGATTTTGTTTTTACAATTTAAAGACGTCATTTTTGGACGCTAACCAGCGAGGCTGTTTATCTATAGGTAGTACCCCATCATCCAAGAATGTGAATATCTCTTTCCAGAATCAGTTCAGGTAATTAAGGGCTTCTGTATATAACAACTTTTATCTCCGGATCAAATTCTCCAAACGGATATTCGATATATTCTTGAAATCCTTCAAATTTTCAGTTATCATTACCATCCGGTGAATCACGGAGGTGCAACCAATCAATAGATCAAAATTATCTTCCATAGGAGTTCCCACTAAACGTAGACGAGCCTTTTCCGAAGCAAACATATCGAATACATCCACAATAGGCAACACCTTTATAGCACTTACGAACTCATCCAAATTCTGTGTTCGATGCCGTAAACCTTTCCTACGTCCTAATTCCGCCCCATATTTCAGCTCAGCCACTGTTATTTCTGAGAAGAGTCTTCCCATACACCATAAAAAGAACTAGCGGAGATTGTTTTTTTCTCAGTCTTAGAACGAAGCAGCGATTGGCTTAGACGAGATATTAAATCCAATTTCACCTCATCACTAAGATCCTTCAGTACATTCCAATATGAATTGGATTCAGGTATGATCGCTGTTGTTTTCATATATCCATGTTTTTTACAAAGTTAGTGTTTTTACTTTATATCATCAAAACATCCATATTAAATGTTCAATAGCATTTCTCCCGAAAATATTCCCACCTCAATCCAACTCCTCAAACCTCGAGTTTTGGCTCTTGAACTCAGGCACGAAGGCTTTCATCTCCTTTACCATCGAGAGGATCTGGACACGAAGGGACAATTCAGTTAATACATTGATATGTTCTACTACATCTTTATATATATACTCACGTACAGCCGCCACCCGAATCTTCTCGTGAGGGGTCTCTTTCGTGTTCTCCTTGTTGTTCAGTAGCTCTTCATACAATTTCTCGCCAGGACGAAGACCCGTGTACTTGATCTCGATGTCCTTGTCTACCTGCAATCCGGACAGTTCAATCATGCGCTTCGCCAAATCCGCTATCTTTACCGGCTCTCCCATGTCGAAGATAAAGATCTCACCGCCCTTGCCCATTGTACCAGCCTCTAACACCAGGCGACAAGCCTCCGGGATGGTCATGAAGTAACGGATGATATCGGGATGGGTGACCGTCACTGGACCTCCTTGAGCGATTTGTTCACGGAAACGGGGGATAACCGACCCATTGCTACCTAGAACATTGCCAAAGCGGGTCGTAATGAAACGCGTATCGCCTTTCACCTCTCCTCGATCGATCGCAAGGCTCAGGCTCTGCACGTAGATTTCGGCCAAGCGCTTGCTACATCCCATGATGTTCGTGGGATTCACCGCCTTATCCGTACTGATCATCACAAACTTCTCTACACCATAGCTTACAGCGGCATCCGCCATCACACGAGTACCGAACACGTTTGTTCGAATCGCCTCGCAGGGGTTCTCCTCCATTAAAGGGACATGCTTGTAGGCCGCCGCATGGAACACCACTTGGGGGTGCCAGTTGCGGAACACATAATCCACACGGTCCGGACTGCGGACATCGCCGATCACCGGGACAAAGTTCAGTCCCCTGTATTTCTCTTCCAATTCCAGACGGAGATTATGCATCGGAGTCTCAGCGGAGTCGAAACAAACCAACTTCTTAATCGGGAAATGAGCCAACTGGCGGCAGATCTCGCTACCGATACTGCCGGCAGCTCCCGTGACAAGCACGGTCTTCCCTTCCAACAGATTGCCGATCTCATCCAGGTTGATATGGATCTCCTCACGACCTAGCAAATCCTCGATACGGATCTCTCGAACGGAACGCTTCGCCTCACCTCCACGTAGCTCCTCCATCTCCGGGACTACCAACGTCTTCAATGAGGCCTGCTCGCAATAACGGATCAAACGGTCACGCTCCTGATGGGCAACCTTTATATTGGGGAAGAGAACGCCATCCAAGCTGTTGCGAGGGATCAAGCGATACAGATCCTCCACGTTCTCGATCTGGTAGACCGGTAACTCCGCGATCCGGATGCTTTTCTTGGAATTACCAAAGGAAAGGAAGCCCATGATGCTATAATTCTGCATGAATACCTGACGGTTCGCCGAGGTAGCGATCATCACACTCTCCTCCTCCGTGCCAAAGACCAGTACCCGCTTGCGTTTCTTGCCGAGTTGCAGGAGGACGCTGTTATAGACATTGATCACGAAGACACGCAACGTGACCAACATCACGATCGTCAACGTACTGTCCATGATTCCACCCAACCAATAGATAGAAGGGCTGAAACGGGCTTTCAACAGCCAAAGCAGCAGGAACATTAAGAGCGACTTGCCGATCGCAGCACCACCGATCCGCCACAAGCCACGCAGCGTGGAATGGCGAATAACCCCATGATATGCTTTGAACAGCAAGAACGAAACGATACTGCCCACAAATGAGGAGAGGCCTACTTTCAGCACATCAGACTCTCCTATACGTATATGCAGAATGGAGAACATTCCTAGTACGCCCAGCAACGACACGGAGAGCGAAACGAAAAGGTCCGCACTAAAAATGATCCAACGGTTGATATACCGCAAATTCACCAGACGGCCTAAGGCCAATCGCCATCTGCCCTTATGAAAATCCATCATTTGTATTTTGTTTGTTTTATATTCAGTGCCCTAACTTTTCCCAACGGCGGCGCCTGTGACTCGTGGCGTCCCGAAGCGGCGGGCGTAATACAGCTTTCCGTCCGCAAGATCGTACCATCACCTTGGTGGATGATTTGGATCGCATGGGTTGCATTGGGCACGATCTGCACATTGCAACCGTAGATATGGAAGACGAAACGTGCTTGTTCCGCCCGCTCATGGTTTTCTGTCATATCGTAATTTTTTCAGTAAGGTTATCACTTTTCGTTTCCCTTGGAAAACGAGGTATATATGAATTGCCCTATGAAGTATATATCAATTGCCTAACGCAGTATATATCCTCGGGCATATGCAGTATATCTTCTCAAAAACGGCCAGTTGAGCGGTGTCTGAGACGACTGCTCCACGCATCGTTGATACGGGCACGGATGTTGCTGACGCTTTTACCCTTCGTGATTCGGGGGGTGATGGGTAGAAAGAGGCGGATGAAACGCTCTTTGACCATCTCCTCGTGGGTTATTTTCAGCTCGTTCTCTTGCATGACCAGAATGACTTGGGCCAACTCGGTAACTGTCCGGCACTCGACGATCTGCGCAAGATAGCGTTCCAGATCCTCTTCTTTATTTATATAGGCACGAAAACGGATCGTTTCAGGCATGAGACCGGATCTACCGTCCCCCTCTTCTTGGGAGGTCTCCCCGCAATATTCCCCCACATAGAAGTTCTGGATGGCTTCCGTAGCGTTGGGGAGTATCTGGTTATTGCCGCCGTGTATGGTAATCGTTATATCAGACATAAGGTATATATGAATCGTTTGTCAATGAAAAGTAAACAGTTTGTCAACGGTTATCAACGGATTTGATTTCGCTATCCGGGGGTTGTACTTTCGCATTGTCAACAATAAGTTTAATCTTTTAAAAAAAAGAAGTATGATTAATTATTCAACTTACATGTGGAAAAGTCCACTGGATGAGACCGCAAAGGAACAGGCGTACGCCAAGAACCAAGTGACGAAAGTGATGAGTTTCGATGATTTCGTGAAGCACATCTCAGATCACAACGGTGTTTTCACACGCGGCACGGTAAAAGGCGTGGTAAGCGACACCTGCTCATGTCTAGTGGAACAATTGCTGAACGGCTACAAGGTACAATTCGGCGAACTAGGAATCTTTAGTATCTCCATCACCTGCGAGCCGGCCGCTACACTCAAGGACTTCTCCAGCGATAATATCAAGGCTGTGAACATTCTATTCAATCCGGGTATAGACTTCGAGAACCTACGTTCTAAGGCAGAATTCAACCTAGTAACCAGCCGTGCGATCCAAGCCGCCTCGCTGAAGGCAGTAAAGGAGAATAAAGACACGGTAGACTTGGCTGCGTTGAAGAAAGGAGACTCAGAATCTCCTGATGAGATCTAAATCCTACCATTGAGAAATACGGCTCTTAAACCATGAAGCTTATTTTATTCATTTATTTAAAGACTACAAGTATGAAAAAAACAAATTGGAAGAGCGTCTTGCTCTACATCATCCGTATTGTCGAACTGGTCATCACCGGTGCTGCCGGTGGAGCCGCTAGCGGTTGGATCGGATGAGAACCATCACGCTGATTATCGTGCATTGCTCTGCCAATAGGCAGGGCAGCACTTTACGGATGACGGACATCGACCATCTGCATCGCTCTCTCGGCTGGAAAGGCTGCGGATATCACTTTGTCATCCCGACCGATGGTACGATCGAGACCGGTAGGCCCCTTGAACAAGTGGGCGCTCACTGTAAGAACCACAATCGGTACAGTATCGGGGTTTGCTATATCGGAGGGCTCGCCAACGATGGAAAGACTCCCATGGATACCCGAACGGAAGCCCAACGAGAAGCCCTACAGGGTTTGCTTCGTGAATTGCATCAGCGATTCCCCAAAGCCCTAATCGTGGGACATCAAGACTTGGACCCGTCGAAATCCTGTCCCTGTTTTAATGTCGTGAACGAGTTTTCCGATTAGTTTAACGCAGGGAGTCCCTTCACCTCCCTCGTATGCCATGCTTGGTAGGCGGGAGCGGAGAGTTCAGGTACAGTCAATAACTTGTAATCCGCCCCGTTCTGCTTAGCTATATGTTTTCGTTCATACAAACGAAGGGAACGATCCGTTACGGAAACCATGACAACCGGAAAAGGATAAGCGTACAGGCGCATCGGCGTGATCTCACTATCCGGAAAGGCACGACGCAATTGATAAGCGGAACGTTCGAACGCGACCCAATAAGATCCCGTACAATATAAATGGATCGAGGCCTGATTCGCACACTCACGATCCATGATCTCTCTCAAATGCCCTTTCAGCAATAGCATCAAACGGATACCGGAGGGAGTTTCGCTTTCCTTTCTCATGACAGTCTACTATTTAATGTTTTAGCCAAATATCGTAATCGTGTAAACGCTGTATCAACAAGGCCTTGCTTCTCTTAGGCGAAGGGTCATCCCGCCAGGGATCTACCAGCTCATGCGCCATACGGTAATACAGGTTGCTATTCGTGCAGCCGTAAAGCGTGACGAGCAGCAAGGCACGAGAATTCACTGCCTTAACCAATGGAAGCATATTGCGTAGGGTGGAATGCAAGCGTTCAAACTCCTCTTCCTGAGCCAACAGCTTATAGGCCGGAAGGAGTAATGAGTAGACCTTGCAACGCATCACGTCGGTCTCCACACGAAGGGAAGCATAGCCCTTCAGCACCTCACGAACCAAAAGTTCGTCTTCCTTTCCCAATTTGCCCGAGAGATAATAACGCCCCAACGCCTTATGCATACCTTCCGATAAACGATCGTTATCCAAATGGGTATAAACATGCTTGCCTTTCGTATTCAACTCAATCAGCTCATACTCGCCTTGCCTTACCTCAAATAGAGGAACCCACATACAGTCAAGGATACGTACCATGACATCCTTATGACCTCCACCCGGTTGCACCACCACCTCAGCCTCCATCCCCATGAAAGAACCCGAGGTGATACGTACACGGTCACCTTTCAGCAAGCGACCGCTATCCGGTACGTACACCGGAAGCTCATTGGAGTAAGATTCTGCCATCCAGCGTAAGGTCTCCATCTCATGATCTGACAGGTAAGGGAAATAAGAGTGTTCGCCCACGGATACCCGAGGAAGAAGATTATACAAGGGCATGATACGTTTCAAACGGAAAATCTCATTCTCCGAAGCATGGATAAACACATAGTTGTATAAAAGAGGCTTCCTCGTATTGACCATCTTGCCTCCCACCTTGCGAGCCTCGACATACGAGGGGGCAAAGTACTCGAACAAGGGTTCCCCACAACGTTTACGACGGGAAAACTCGGCATCTAATCCTTTTGACGAATAGATATTATCACGTCCCCCAACAGCGGTAGGAAGTGTCAATACGTACCAGCGTACAGCCTCTTGGCTACGGCGATTGCGTATATGCTTCATAGCTCTATCTGAGCTATTACTTGTCGTGATATTCATTGAGGAAGATAATTCAGATCCTTATCAAGATACCATTGTAATACCCTGATAAATAAACACTTATATGAAAACAAAAAGGAATTACTGAAAATTTGCATCCCTTCAACACTCATGCTACTTGGCGAGTAGCCAAACTGACTGCTACTTGGCGAGTAGCGTTCATTTCATGCCGCAAATGTAGTAAAAAATAACATAACACAAGCAAACATTAGGCTTTGTTTGTGTTTCAACCTTGATTCTCTTTAAATCTTCGTTCTTATTTCTGATGTATAGACATGGCAATAGAAACGAAATGGCCTCGTATTCCCGAAATCATCACGTTATCCGAAGTAAATTCTACATGATGTATGTAGAGACGGAGCGTGCTCCGTCTCCCATCGCCTGATAGTAACTTAAAATACCATTTTGAGAGGATGAGACGGAGCACGCTCCGTCTCTACAACTAAGGGATATCCTTTTACTCCTCTTGTTAACGCTACTCGCCAAGTAGCGTACTTTTCTTCACCCTACTTTCGGCGCATAATTATACACACTCTCGAAACAAAGTTTGTTTACGGTTGAGAGCTTTTCTAAAGAGAAACTCTTCAAGTATATTTGCGTAGTCTTGATAGATTTATGCCCTAACAGTTCACTGATCATCTCAATCGGTACGTTTTGCTCCTTCAAGGTCGTGGCGAAAGAGTGACGAATCGTGTATGAGGTAACCCGAGTACGAATACCGATGGATTCCGACAGTGTTTTCAATCTGCGGTTAAAATCTCCTAATACGGTATTATATTCCTTGTAGGCATCCTCACCGGTCTTCATTCCCTCTAAAAATGGAAACAGATAGGGCGAATCCTCGGTTGTATCAGCTGCCAACTCATTCAGCAGCCCTTGTGCCTCCACTGGAATCTCCACCTGTATAAGGGATCCGCTTTTCTGCCGATAATAAGACAAGATCCCTTCCTTGATATCCTCCTTTCGCAAATGCGCCAAATCTACGAAAGCCATCCCGCAAAACAAAAACATCAGGCAAAAGGCTGACTGGGTCCTCTTCTGTTGCGGATCTGTCACCGGGCTTGTCATCAGCAAACGCAAGCTTTCCGAAGGCAACGCCTTTTTACGTTTACTCTCAACTCCCGTAAACACATTCTTAAACAAATGAGGGATATAAGTAGCCTCACCCGCCTCTACGGCTAAATTATAGATGTGACGAATCCGACGCATATAAGTAGATACCGTGTTACGAGAACATCCCTTGGCCAACAGCCAAGATTGATAACGCAAAAGTGTATCCCGATTAATATACGCATAAGGAATCTCTTCCCGGCCACAAAAACATTTAAACGATCTCAACGCATCTTGATAACTCTTCGCCGTGGAATAACGCTTTTTCTCACGCAGGCAGGTGATATACGTAAGTACACCCACCACAAAATCATTCTCATTCATACTTTATCTCCTTAAGAATTAATACATAAAAAAATCCTCTATCTCTCCGTTGACACGGGAAAGATAGAGGATCTTCATAAAATCCTTAAAGGAAGATATTATTTTCCGGCTTTCTCAGCAGCAGCTTTCTTATTGATCTTCTTCTTCTGCAACTCGTAAGCGATCGGAGTAGCAACGAACAAGGTAGAATATGTACCGATAATGATACCTAATAAGATAGCGAACGTAAAGCTTCGGATCGTGCTACCGCCCAAGATGAAGATACACAATACAACCACCAACGTAGTCAATGATGTATTAAATGTACGACACAAGGTAGAGTTCAACGCATCATTGATCACTTGATAACGATCACGCTTCGGATACAAAGCGATTGTCTCACGGATACGGTCGAATACAACCACGGTATCATTGATAGAGTAACCGATAATTGTCAAGATAGCGGCGATAAACGTCTGGTCTACCTCCATTGAGAACGGAAGAACCTTCCATAACAAGGTATAGAAAGAAATGATACACAATGTAGTCGTAGCAACAGAGGCGAACGCACCTACAGAGAACGATATATCACGGAAACGAAGCAGGATATAAGCGGCCATACAGATCATGGCGAAGATTACCGCCAAGATAGCGCTATTCTTGATATCGTCTGCCATACTAGGACCTACCTTCTGTGAACTTTGTATGAAAGTAGTCGTGAACTCATCTAATGTAGTTCCTTCCGGAAGTAAGGATTTCACGCCCTCAAACAATTTATTCTCGATCTCTTGATCTACCGTAGGATCATTATCATCGATCTTATAGTTGGTAGACACACGTACTTGATCCGCTGTACCGATCTGGATAACACTAACAGAACCGTCTAACTGAGCATCCAGCATATTACGAACATCGTCAGTCTTCACCTCTTGATTGAAACGGATCACGTAATTACGTCCACCCGTGAAATCGATACCATTATTCAAACCGATCGTCATAAAGGAGATAGCACCTAAGACGATGATTGCCGCCGGAATCAAATAACCGACCTTGCGAGCACCCAAGAAATTGATCTTTGGGTTTGTCAGCAAGTCTTTCGTCAGAGAAGTCGTGAATGTCACGTTCTTCAATTTATCTTTCGCTAACAATGCCTCATAAACGATACGAGTCAAGAACACGGCTGTAAGGAAGGAAGCGAACAAACCGATGATCATCGTTGTAGCGAAACCACGGATAGGACCTGTACCGAAATAGAACAATACGATACCGGTAATGATAGATGTCAAATTGGAGTCGAAGATAGCGGAAAACGCATTGCCATAACCATCAGCGATCGCCTTTCCTAAAGACTTACCGGCGCGAAGTTCCTCTTTTGTACGCTCATAGATCAATACGTTCGCATCGACTGCCATACCTAGCGTCAACACCATACCGGCAATACCCGGCAAGGTAAGAACGGCTTGGAAAGAAGCAAGGATACCCATCGTGAAGAAGATGTTCAATACCAAAGCACCGTCGGCGATCAATCCCGGAATCAATCCGTAGAATGCGCACATATAAACCATCAACAGCACCAATGCCAAAACGAAAGAAATCACACCGGCATTGATAGCCTCTTGTCCCAAAGACGGACCAACCACATCTTCCTGAACAATCTGTACGGAAGCGGCCATCTTACCAGATTTCAATACGTTCGCTAAGTCCTTCGCCTCTTCCGGTGTAAAATGACCGGTGATCTGTGAACGACCTCCCGTAATCTCATCGTTTACGTTCGGAGCGGAATAAACCATCTCATCCAAAACGATAGCGATCTGGCGACCGATATTCTCTTTCGTCAAACGAGCCCAAGCCTTAGAGCCTTCGGCGTTCATAACCATGTTAACCATTTGCTCCGAACGACCGGCTTGTTGCATAAAGTCAGCGTTAGCATCCGTTACCACGTCACCACCTAAAGCGGGACTTCCGTCACGGTTCGTTACCTTCAAGGCATATAATTCATAGAATTGCTCCTTGTCATCGATCGCCTTAACACCCCATTTCAAAGCCAAGTTACGAGGCAATACCTCTTTCACTTGTTTCATGTTCAGGTATTCGCTGATTTTATTCATGTCTTTCGCATGAGCGATACCTACCGTCGAACCCGGAGACAACTGACCGTTGTACTGGCTAATCTGCAATAAAGCAAATAATGGATGTTGCTTAGCGAACTCTTCCATGCTTTGATTAGCCTCCGTATCTTTTTTATCTTGACCAAGCTCAGCCAACAAAGAATCGGCCTCGCTTACGTTCGAGTCAGCGGCATCAGCGATTTTCTCAACATTATCGGTAGCTACAGAATCAGCGGAAGCCTCCTTACTTAAGATAGTAGCCAATACATTATCAGCGGCAACCAATTGTTGATAGATTTCCGGTAATTTATACGTTTCCCAGAATTCCAAGTTAGCGCTACCCTGAAGCAACTTACGAACACGTTCCGGTTCTTTCACACCCGGCAACTCAACCAAGATACGACCCGCAGTCTCCAAACGTTGGATGTTCGGAGAAACCACACCGAAACGGTCGATACGAGTACGCAATACGTTGAATGAGTTATCAATCGCACTCTGCAACTCTTGTTTCAAAACAGAAACAACCTGAGCGTCTGAGCTCTGGGGCGTGATTTTATCTTTTAACTCGAATGTACTGAAAATAGCGGAAAGACGTGCGCCGCTATCCAACTTCTTATACTCCTCAGCGAAAAGGTCGATGAAATCTTTTTGGCTAGTCGCTTGATGCGCGTAAGCTAAATCCAACGCCTTGTTGAAATTCTCGTCTTGGTTGTTGTTAGATAACGAACGGATTACATCCGCCACGTTCAACTCAAGGACAACGTTCATACCGCCCTTTAAGTCAAGACCTAAACTAATTTCCATTTCACGGCATTGCTTAAGCGTATAGCCTAACCATACCTTCTGAGTAGATAGTGAGTCTAAATAAGCACTCTCTTTCGCAGGATCTCCACCCGCATACTCAGCGGCTTTACTGTTGTAATGTTGCGTCACGAACGAGAACGACAAATAGAACAAACAGACAAGCGTAAGTAACACCGCGAAGACCTTTACAAATCCTTTGTTTTGCATCTGAATCTTAGGTTTATGTTATTACATTATTTATATTCGTTTTTTCACAGGGTGCAAATATAGACTTTTTTTCTTTGATAAAGAGCAATTAGTATAATTATTTGTCACGCTCATAGTTTATTTCAAACGCAAATGTATATCTTTGGGGCTAAAATAATAAGGAAAATATACCATGAAACAGTTATTATTCGCTCTGTTATTTATCCCCGCCCTGCTATTCGCGCAAGAGGATCAACACTATCTGGCAGGGGCCGTTCCGGTTGCAGACGGTAAAGTCGTTTTTACCCGAGAGATTAATGCCCCCTCTTTAAGCAAGGCACAAATCTACCAACAACTATTAAAATGGGGACAAGAAAATTTTAACACAAAGGACAGTAGAGTAGCTTATCAAAATGAGGCAAAAGGCGAGATCGCCATTATCGGGGAAGAATATATAGTATTCTCCAGCACAGCTTTATCCCTCGATCGGGCGATGATGAAATACCGTATTATCATTGAATGTAAGGAACATGCTTGTACCCTGCAACTTGCGGGCATCCGATATGAATATAACGTATCTTACCAGAACGAGCCGGAGAAATACCTAGCCGAGGAATGGATCACGGACGAGTATGCCTTGAATAAGAGCAAGACGAAATTGAACCGTATCAGCGGTAAGTTCCGTAAGGCCACGATTGACTTTGCGGATAAGACGTTCGATAGCGCAGCCAACGCATTAGGCGCACAGTTGCTGACAGCCGCACCGGTAGAACCAGTATCCGCTCCGCAACGGGAAACACGACCTGTGGCACCGATGGAAGGTTTCGTAGCGTTCCAAGCGGACAAAATACCTAGCACGATCCTCCAAATGTTACCGGACAACGCTTTACAGATCAAAGCCGTAAAAGGAAATACGACCGACGCAAACGTTGAATGGAAAGGCATAGGCAATATGTTCGGTAAAACGATCAGTACAATCTCCATATCCAAAGATAGTCCTGCTTATAAAGCGATTGGCAATAACGACGTATATCGATTATCCTTCTCCAAGCCCGGCACATCTGCCGATGCACCATGGATTATTATCGAGTGCCGTAAACAAGGCGAGACCTCCGAAGGACAGCAAACGATGTTAATCGGCGAGATTACGAATGTATGGATCAAATAACGAAAAAGAGAGTTGCATTTATGAAAAAGATTCTATTATTAATATATATGATGTTCCCTGTGCTAGTCATGGCGCAGGGGCATAAAGGCGAGGTAGACGAATGCGCCCCCATGAAAAACGGGAAGGTATGCTATAGTGATGATGTAGAGATCGAGAATACCTCTAAACTAGAAATATTCAACGCTATTAACGCATGGGCTAAGAAATCTTATGGAAAAGATGTCTTCTTATCCAACGTAAACTCGAATAAGAACAAAGGGACCATCTTCGTAAGCTCTAAGGTTGAATTATTGTTGAATGATACAGACAAGACTATCATTAAATATAAAATGCGTATCACCTGCTTCGACAACCGATACACGATCGAGGCGAGCGATATCGTATATCAATATGATCCGCTAAACGATAAAAAGTACAAGACCTATAAAGCGGAAGATGTGATCGCCAATAATGGGGATAGCAATACGATAGCGCTGATCAAAGATCCTAAGCTATTCTGTAACGCTACCTTCTTCTTTGTCGAGAACTTGTTCGCCGACGTATTTGACGCTGCGCAGAACGCAGAATCCGAGTGATGAAACCCTTTTATTCAAGTTTCAGATAACACCATAACGGGTAGTGGTCTGAATAAGCGACCTTATCCACGGAACAATTCATAGAGGTCATGTTCGGGGAATGCAGGATATTATCGATACGGAACCAGAAGAAATTTTGATTATAGGTAATACCCATTCCCCGGCCAGACTCGGCAAAGGCATCCGCCAAATCCCCTTGGATCGTACGGTGCGCATAAGAAATAGGCGTATCATTAAAGTCACCGCATACCAAGACATAATCTCCTTTCGCGTTCTTAATCTCTTCTGATACCGCTTCCGCTTGCTTAGCCCGAATCCGGAAAGCAGGTCCTAGCTTTTGCTCGAACGCTCCTTTCAAATCGTCCAACCCATCCGAGCTAAAGCTCTTTATAAGGGATGAATAACGGGTCCGATCCTCCATCGTCAGTTTAAACGATTCCAAATGGTTATTAATCAAGGTCAACTTCTTTCCCTTGATGTTCACTTCATGTACGGAAGAGCCGTTATAATCCGAATCGTATTTCACCATCCGGGAATTCGACAGCGGATATTTGGAGAACACAGCGATGCCGAAACTCTGGAATTTCGTGGAGCTTTGATAAAATACGGAACGATAAGGATACATGCTCAACGCATCATAGATCTTAGAGGCAGTAAGGCTCTTCTCTGACTTAGCCGTGGCATATTCCTGCAAACAAACAATATCCGCGTCCGAGTTAGCGATATATTGGATAATCTTGTTCGGAGCGATCTTCGTATGATTCTTGTACCCAAAAGCCATCACATTATAAGTCAGCACCTTCAGTACCTCTTCCCGAGGAACATCCTTATGCGAGTGAAACGGAAAATAGCGTTTCACGGGACCCCAACATAACAAGAAGGAGCATATGCCGATCAATAAGAACTTCCATTCCCATAAGAACAGCCAATAGATAATAAAGCAAAGATTGACTACACATAAGACAGGAAAGGCTAATCCCAGATAAGATAACGTCATACTCGTCTCAGGAGACACCCGATCCGAATAAGCCGAGACTATCAACAATACGACAGCCACCACATTCGCTACGACGAATAAGAATTGAAGAAAAATCCGTAGAGTTTTCATAAGTATCTGTTATTTCTTACTGGCGTCGAAAAGTCGCTTTTTCTCTTCAGCGGAAAGGCTCTCATAACCGGAACGTTTCAATTTATCCAGTATAGTATCTAGATCCACCGACTCCTGATGTTTACGTGCGTTATACTCATAATCCGTCTCGTTACGTTTATAAGTCACACGCATCTTCGGTTTCCGTTTGCCCAAATTCACGAACCAGTCGATCAACCGATTCATTGGAGCGGTCAAGTCCTTTCCATTACGAATACGGGAAGCGAACCACATACCAAACAAAGCCCCGCCGATATGGGCGATATGTCCTCCCGCATTATCAGAAGTCATCGCCAACAAATCGATTACCAGCGTAAAGATAGCCAAATAAATTAATTTGATCCTTCCGATCAAGAATAAATTAATCTCCAAATCCTTCCGGTAAAACGACACGGCGAAAACGATCGCCATAACAGATGCCGAAGCCCCCATCAAATAGCTAAAAGAGGCCACGTTCTGGAAATAAGGGAAAATATTATAAGCAAGGACAAACAATACCGCACCCGCAAGACCTCCCAATATATACAAGCCTCCCAACTGCCGCTCACTGAAGAAATTCAAGAACAATCCCCCGAACCAATACAACCAAAGCATATTGAACAAGATATGCAAGAAGTCAAAATGAGTGAACATATAAGTAAACAACGTCCACGGACGGAAGAGCAAAAGTTCCGGAGAAGCCGGTAACTGCAAATACTGCAAGAAAGGCACCCCTTGCACATTAAAGAGCATAAACAATACGCTGGCCAAACGTATCAAGATAAACAAGCCTACATTTATATATATCAGTTTCGACAGGATATTACCCGACTGAAACGTACGCTTCAAATTAGTAAAAATACCGTCCATTGTCTGCATCTTTCTTTTTCCAATAACGAATTAGGAAATAACCGAATAACATACCCCCCAAATGAGCGAAATGCGCTACCGTATCGCCACCAAAACTAGCCACACCCATAAATAGTTCGGCAAGACCATAAAATATTACGAAATATTTGGCTTTAATCGGGATCGGTATGAACATCAAGTACAAAGGAACATTCGGGAAGATCATCGCGAATGCCAACAAGATTCCGAATACGGCACCCGAAGCGCCAATGGTCACGAAATAATTCAAGAACTCGCTTTTGCTGATAATCTGGGCTCCATTCAAGTTTATCATGTCTTGGCTAGCGAAGATCACATCCCGCAAATTAAAGAACCATACCACCTCTTGTACCAAACCGGCGCCTATACCCGTCACGAAGTAAAAAATCAAGAAACGTTTGGGGCCCCATACGTTCTCCAATACCCGGCCGAACATATAAACGGCGAACATATTAAAAAACACATGCGCGAACGAATGGGTATCGTGCATGAACATATAAGAAACGATCTGATAAGCCTTGAAGTCGGTAGCACCCGGGAAGTGAAGCCCTAATAAATCCACTAAATCGATGCCGACTTTCGGCAATGCGAGGCTGGCTACCCAAAATAGCAAGTTTATAATGATAAGATTTTTCGTTACCGGCGGGATACTATTCAAGAACCCCGAATTTGTCTGATTCATCATATACTACGTTAATTTAGCGGCAAAGGTAAATATATTTTAGCCGTTTTTGCCCATAATAATACTAAAACATATGTAAATCGGTAAAAAAAGTAGGTTTTTCTTTTGTGATATTTCAAAATAAAACTACATTTGGAGCCGTCTATCGGTTATCATAGTTTTGTTTAATATATTAACAGTCAAACCATCATGAACAAATCAGAATTTATTAGTGCAGTCGCTGAAAAATCAGGTCTCAGCAAAGTGGATGCTAAAAAGGCAGTAGAAGCTTTTGTTGACACAGTTTCTAACGAATTAAAAGAAGGTGGCAAAGTCGCTCTACTTGGCTTCGGTTCATTCTCCGTATCAGAGAAGGCCGCTCGTAAAGGTGTTAACCCGAAAACTAAAGAAACCATTGAAATCGCAGCTCGCAAGGCCGTGAAGTTCAAGGCTGGTGCTGAATTGAACGAGCTAATCAAATAAGAAACACCATTATTCTCTATAGAAGAAGGATACGATGCAAATCGTATCCTTTTTTTGTGTACCTTCGCGTACAAATAAAATCCGAATTATAGTTAGACGAATATGGTTATCGAACAACAGATTACCGGGGCTATCATAGCCGGCATCAAAGAGCTGTACGGAGCGGATGTCACCGCTAGCCAAGCGCAGTTGCAAAAAACGAAAAAAGAATTCAAGGGGCACTTGACCCTAGTCGTATTCCCATTCCTTCGCATGTCGAAGAAATCTCCGGAGCAGACCGCTCAGGAAATCGGTGAGTACTTGTTGAGAAACGAGCCAGCGGTAGCTGAATTTAATGTAATCAAAGGATTCCTTAACCTGACGGTCGCTTGCTCTTGCTGGATCGATTTACTGAACTCGATCAATGAGCAGCCCGCTTACGGTATCATTCCGGTTACCGAGCAGTCGCCTTTGGTTATGATCGAATATTCTTCTCCCAATACAAATAAACCGCTTCACTTGGGCCATGTCCGCAATAACTTATTAGGATACAGCTTATCGAAGATCCTGAAAGCGAACGGTAACCAGATCGTAAAGACGAATATCGTAAACGATCGCGGTATCCATATCTGTAAATCCATGTTGGCTTGGCAGAAATGGGGAAATGGAGCTACCCCGGAGTCTACCGGAAAGAAGGGCGACCATCTGATCGGTGACTTTTACGTATTATTTAGCAACAAATTAAAAGAGGAGACCCATGCGCTGGAGGCGAAAGGTCTTACCAAGGAAGAAGCCGAGGCTCAATCCACCTTGATGGCGGAAGCCCGTGAGATGCTTCGTAAATGGGAAGCCGGAGACAAAGAGGTGCGTGCGCTTTGGGAAATGATGAATAATTGGGTATACGCCGGGTTCAACGAGACCTATAAGATGATGGGCGTAGATTTCGATAAGATTTATTACGAGTCTCAAACCTATCTGGAAGGAAAAGGCAAGGTGATGGAAGGCCTAGAGAAAGGGATTTTCTATCGCCGTGAAGACGGCTCCGTATGGGCTGATTTGACGAAAGACGGGCTGGATGAGAAATTATTGCTTCGTGCGGATGGAACTTCCGTCTATATGACGCAGGATATCGGTACCGCCAAGCTGCGCTTCGATGATTACCCGATCAATAAGATGATCTATGTGGTAGGGAACGAGCAGAATTATCACTTCCAAGTATTATCGATCTTATTGGATAAGTTAGGCTTCGAGTTTGGCAAGGGATTGGTCCACTTCTCCTACGGAATGGTAGAGCTACCGGAAGGTAAGATGAAGAGCCGTGAGGGAACGGTCGTAGACGCCGATGATTTGATGGCCGAGATGATCAGTACCGCACGTGAGATTTCCCAAGAATTAGGGAAATTGGACGAGATGACTCCGGAAGAGGCTGAGAATATCGCCCGTATCGTAGGTCTTGGCTCCTTGAAATATTTCATATTAAAGGTAGACCCTCGCAAGAATATGACGTTCAACCCGAAAGAGTCTATCGACTTCAACGGAAATACGGGACCATTCATCCAATATACCTACGCCCGTATCCGTTCCGTATTGCGCAAAGCAGCGGAACAGGGCATCGCATTACCGGAGCAGTTACCGCTTACTTTCGCCATTTCCGAGAAAGAAGAGAACCTGATCCAAATGATCGCCGATTATGCGGAGATCGTGAAAGAGGCAGGTAAGCTATACAGCCCGGCCTGTGTCGCCAACTATATTTATGATCTGGTAAAGGAATACAATCAATTCTATCACGATTTCTCCATCCTTCGCGAAGAGAATCCGGAATTGAAGAACTTCCGTTTAGTCTTATCCGCCAATGTAGCTAAGATCGTGAAATCCGGTATGGATTTATTAGGCATCGAGGTTCCGGAAAGAATGTAACGATAGAAGATGAACATAAACGAGAAAACAAGAAAGGCTCTCCTTCGATTTCAACAAAATGAAATCACGGAGAGCCTTCTCTATACGCAACTCGCCGCTATCGAGAAAGATCCAAGCAACAAGGAAGTATTACTACAGATAGCGAATGACGAGAAAGGACATTATACGATCCTGAAAAAGTATACGGGGCAAGAGATCTCCCCGAATAAATTACGCGTCACCAAATACTACTGGTTGGCACGTATCTTGGGGATTACTTTCGCCATTAAGCTAATGGAAGGTAGCGAGGAAAGCGCCAAGAATGATTACGCCTCTTATGATGAGTATCCGGATTTGCAACAAATCGCACGTGACGAAGATGAGCATGAGCAGAGGTTGATCGCCTTGATCAATGAGGAACGGTTGGAATATATGGGTTCTGTCGTACTGGGGCTAAATGACGCTTTGGTAGAATTTACAGGTGCTTTAGCAGGCTTTACCCTTGCCTTGAGCGACTCTAGATTAATAGCGTTGACCGGAAGCATCACTGGAATAGCCGCCGCATTATCCATGGCTTCCTCCGAATATCTATCTACCAAGTCCGAGAATGGAAATGAAAACGGGAAACATCCCGTCAAGGCATCGATCTATACGGGAATAGCTTATATCTTTACGGTAGTCGCCTTGGTCGCTCCATTTATCTTTATATCGAACGTATTAATGGCTTTAGGGCTTATGCTCATCATAGCGTTAAGCATCATCGCCCTTTTCAACTATTATTATTCCATAGCGAGAAGCGAGAGTTTCCGGAAGCGTTTTACCGAGATGGCAGTACTTAGTTTTAGCGTGGCCGCATTAAGCTTCTTGATCGGATATGCGTTAAAAGAATTTACGGGTATCGATGTCTAAAAAAATCATAGTTATGTTTTGAAAAATTCATAGTTATGAGTTTAGTAAATCATAACTATGAATTTTTAGAGCTATAATCAAGCCTTTTTCCGTGTCGTACGTTTCTTCGTCGCAGCAGGTTTTTCTCCCGCCTCGGCGATTATCTTCTGGCATTCCTCCAAGGTCAAGTTCTCTGGTTTCTCTATCGTCTTAGGAATTCTGTAATTCTTTTTCTTATAAGAGATATAAGGGCCGAAGCGACCATTCAAGATCTCCATTTCCGGGTCCTCATCGAACTTCTTGATAAATCGTTGCTCATCCTTTTGTTTTTTTGCCTCGATCAACTCGATAGCTTCCTCGGCTGTTATCGACAAAGGATTCAAGCCCTTCGGTATGGATACGAACTTTCCGTCATGACGGATAAACGGGCCAAAACGTCCGACAGCGGCAACCATGACCTTACCTTCATATTCACCGATCGTACGGGGTAGATCAAACAATTTCAAGGCTTCTTCCAAAGTAATCGTCTCGATAGATTGCCCCTTCATCAAGGTAGCGAACTGAGGTTTAGGAGCCTCTTTATCCTCTGGGTGCGCCTGCCCGATCTGTACGACTGGGCCATAACGACCGATCTTCACGAAAACAGGTTTGCCGCTCTTCGGATCGATACCCAATTCACGCTCACCCACTTTATGCTCCGTACGGACAGAGGCTGCCTCTTCCACGATCGGATGGAATAGTTTATAGAATTTATCGATCGCGTCCGTCCATACCATCTCGCCTTCCGCTACGGCATCGAATTCCTTCTCCACGCTCGCCGTGAAGTTATAATCCATAACACCCGGGAAATACTCCATCAAGAAATCATTCACGACCGTACCGATATCGGTTGGCATCAACTTATTCCGGTCCGCTCCTACGATCTCCTTCTTTTGGACTTCCTTGATCGTATGCTGAGCCAAGGTTATGATATTATAAGTACGCTCCGTTCCTTCCTTATCCCCTTTCACGACATACTCTCGGTTCTGAATCGTCTGGATCGTAGGCGCATAGGTGGAAGGACGGCCGATGCCCAATTCCTCCAAACGGCGAACCAAACTTGCTTCCGTATAGCGGGGAGGACGTTGCGTGAAACGTTCGGTAGCGACGATATCCTTCATACTCAATACCTCGTTCAAGGTAACCGGAGGAAGAAGGCCGTTTTCCTGTTCCTTCTCATTCTCGTCATCAAAACTCTCGCGGTACACCTGAAGGAAACCGTCAAAAGTAATGACCTCACCGGTAGCCACGAACTTCTCTTTCTTGCCGCCGATGCCTACGGAGATCGTCGTACGCTCCAACTCGGCGTCCGCCATCTGGCAAGCGATCGTACGTTTGCGGATCAATTCGTATAATCTCTTTTCCTGAGCGGTCCCGCTTATCTCATCATTGCTGATATAGGTCGGACGAATCGCCTCGTGCGCTTCTTGCGCTCCCTTGCTCTTGGTATGATATTGACGGAATTTATAATATTTCTCACCGTAGGTATCCAAGATAGCTTCTTTTGCCGTCCCCAAAGCCAAATCACTTAAGTTCACGGAGTCAGTACGCATATACGTGATCAATCCAGACTCATACAGGCGTTGGGCGATCATCATGGTCTGCGAGACCGAATAACCCAACTTACGGGCGGCCTCCTGCTGCAAGGTAGATGTCGTAAAAGGAGGGGCTGGTGTCTTGCGCACCGGCTTTTTCGAGATATCATCGATCGTGAAAGAAGCGTCCTTGCAAGATTCAAGGAATGCCTCCACCTCTTCCTTATCTTTCAAACGACGGTTCAGCTCCGCCTTGAGGATTGTCGTACCATCCGGCAAGATAAAGCTAGCGATCACACGGTAGGCGGCCTCCGAGATAAACTCGTTGATCTCTCGCTCCCGCTCTACGATCAGACGTACGGCAACCGATTGCACGCGCCCTGCGGATAAAGCCGGCTTCACCTTACGCCAAAGAATGGGGGATAGCTCGAAACCCACGATACGGTCTAAGATACGACGGGCTTGCTGCGCGTTCACCAAATCGATATTGATATCTCTCGGCGTCTCGATCGCATGTAATATAGCGTTCTTGGTAATTTCATGAAAAACGATACGTTTCGTATTCTCAGGTTTCAATCCTAATACCTCATATAAATGCCAAGAGATGGCCTCTCCCTCCCGGTCCTCATCGGAAGCCAACCAAACCTGCTCGGCTTTCTTCGCTTCGTTCTTCAATTCGGTCACGAGTTTCTTCTTGTCAGAGGGAATCACGTATTCCGGGGCATAATTGTGTTCGAGGTCTATACTGAAATCTTTCGTTTTCAAGTCGCGGATATGACCATAGCTAGACATAACCTTATAGTCCTTTCCGAGGAACTTCTCGATGGTTTTTGCCTTGGCGGGTGACTCCACTATTACCAAATTCTTTTGCATATCTATTTTTTGCTGGTTAGAAATCGGGTGCAAACTTACACAAATAATTAACGTACGCGGTATATCGGTCACTAAAAAAGCGTTTTTTCCTATACATTATATATATAGTCACTCGTTTCTATTTACCTTCGCGAGACAAAATCAAAAGGTTATTCAAAAATATGGAAGAGATAAAGCGACTTATTTCAGAGAATAAACTAGAAGAAGCGATCCGGCTCTTGGACGCTTACCTCACGGAGCAACCGAGATCCGACGAGGCTTGGTTTCTCCTCGGAAAAGCTCATTATAAACTAGGCAACGTACGCCTAGCCCTCAACAGCTACCTACAAGCAATAGAGATCAATCCGGAAAGCCCGGCACAAGCGGCCTACGATATGGCGATCAAGGTGCTGGATTTTTATAATAAGGATATGTACAACCATTAAGAAGACAGAGCACCCGCACCCAAATAAATTCCAGAAGTACAAGTAGCCCTACTTTATACGTTTATGAAGTTAGTTGTTATTGATATAGCGTTTATTTGTATAATGCTCATTTACAACCTATAACGTAAGCTCTTCAATAATAGGCATCGTTAAAGGCTTACAATGGGCATTATAAAGTGCTTATAATGGGCAATGTTAGGTGCTAAGAATGCCCATCGTAATTTGTAGAGACGGGGCGTGCCCCGTCTCTACAAGATATACAATGAATTTATGTTTCTTTAGATTTCAATCTTCCATGGGAGTAATCGTATAGTCATGCGGACAGAAGAAATGATAAAAATACAGAAAATGCTTTTTTCATATAAGTAAACTTTAAGAAATTACCTTTATCCAAATGATTATCCTTTATAAGTCAGCGCCAACATCGTAATATCATCGCTCTGCGTAGCGCCGTTCACGAATGATTGGACGGATTCGGATATACCTTCGATCATGGATTTGGGGGATTGGTTCTTTACGGAGCTACAAGCCTCTACCAAACGGATATCTCCATATTGCTCATTCCGCAGGTTCATCGCCTCACTGATTCCATCCGTATAGAGGAACAAGCTGTCTCCCGCTTCCAGTTTCAAGGATTGTTCTTTATAAGCTAATCCCGGCACGACTCCCAAGGCCATCCCACCAGTCATCGGCAAAAGAGATACCTTATCGTTCTTACGAATCCAAACCGGACGATTATGCCCCCCATTGCAATAAACCACGTCGCCCGTATGGATATTCAAGATCGCATAAAAAGTAGTGACAAACATCCCATTGACACTCTCACGGCACAATAGATCATTCGATTCCTTCATACAGACCGCCGGGGAAAGCTGCCTAAGCGCCGTAGCACGGATCACCGTACGGCTGATCGCCATGAAAATAGCGGCGGGAATCCCCTTATCCGACACGTCAGCGATCGTAAAACCCAGATGATTATCGTCCACCAAGAAGAAATCATAGAAATCACCCCCCACGGCTTTCGCCGCACTCATGGTCGCGTAGAGATCGAATTGCTTATATTGCGGGAACGGAGGGAACTGCTTCGGCAAAATCGATTGCTGTATCTCACGTGCCACGTTCAAGTCATATTGGATCTCCTCTAGCTGATGATGTTCCTTTTGGGCCTCCTTGATAAAAGAAATCTGCTCGACCGCCTTCTCGATCGTACGTTCCAGATCCTCCATATCGATCGGCTTGGTAGCGAAGTCGAAAGCACCATGGTTCATGGCGGTACGAATATTCTCCATATCCCCGTAAGCCGATACGATGATACATTTCAAGGCCGGGTTACGCATCTCGTTAATCTTCGTCAGCAATGTCAAGCCATCCATCTCCGGCATATTGATATCGCTCAATATGATATCAAAGTCCGGATGGTCCAACATCATCCTCAACGCCTCCAAGCCATTATGGGCAAAGGAGAACTCATACTCTCCCTTACGGATCTTCCGACGGAAATATTGGGTTAGCAACGCTTCCAGATCCTGTTCGTCGTCTACGCTTAATATCTTGATCGCCATAATTCTTCTGTTTATTTCGTTAATGGAATAAGGAATATGAAACGGGTAAACTCACCTTCTTTCGATTCCACCTCTATCTTCCCGTCATGCTTCTCCTCTATAATGGATCGAGTGATAGATAGCCCCAAGCCAGTTCCCTCTCCCACCGGTTTCGTGGTGAAAAACGCGGAGAATATCTGCTCCCGGATATCCTCCGGCATACCGATACCATTATCCTCGATACTTAATCTTAAAGAATCTCCCTCCTTCCGTAGATCCACGGATATAACCGGCTCATACCCGATCGGCGAGAGCTTGGATTTACTATAGACCGCATAGCAAGCGTTATTCATGACATTCAATACCGCACGGCTCAAATCCTGCGGGATCACTTTCAGCATCGGAAGCCCCTCCTCGTAATGCTCCCGGATCGCAATATTGAAACCTTTATAGTTCGCTCGCATCGAATGATAAGCCAACCAAACATATTCCTTCACCAGATTCTTGATATCCGTAGGGATGTACTCGTCATCCTTCCCTCTGGAATAAAGCAAGATACCCCGGATGATACTTGTCGCCCGGTTTCCATGTTCCTCGATCTTCTTCAAGTTACCATGCAAATCGTTAACGATCTCGCTAAACTCCTCATGCAAGGCGGTCAGCTTCTCCCAAGATTCCGGAGGCAAGACATCTTTCTCTTCTTCTAATATATCTTCCAAGTCATCCACTAACTTAGAGGACAGCTTACTGAAATTGATGACAAAGTTGAGCGGATTCTGGATCTCATGCGCGATCCCGGCACTCAACATACCTAAAGAAGATAATTTCTCTAAGTTCTTCACTTGCAAACGTAGCCGTTCTATTTCCTTACTCTGGTCTTCCATATCTATTCCTCCTCTTTAGGCGGTGTAATTGTTTTCGGTTGATATACAGGGATCGTAATTAGAAACTGGGTATATTCTCCTTTCTTACTCTCCACCTCGATAGTTCCCCGATGGTTTTGCACGATCTCACGGCATAGGTAAAGCCCTACGCCGGCCGCTTCCCCCGTTGTCTTTGTCGTGAAGAAAGGAGCGAATATCTTATCTTTTATATTCTCGTCGATACCGGACCCGTTATCCCGGATCGTTATTTCCAGCATATCCTTATTGACTTTCAATCCAAGGAATATCTCCGGACTAAAAGTCACGGTCTCCGATTTCTTCAACAGGGCATACATGGAATTTTTCAATATCCCGGCCAGAACCTTACTGAACTGCTCCACGTTTACCTCCATCATCAAAGACAGCGTCAAATTATCGAAAACAATCCGGATATTCTTCTCTTGAATATCCTGCTCATACGTTTTCTTCAATTTATCCAAGGCGATCCGGCATAATCCGTTTATGTTGGTAAGCGTAAGATTACCTCTTCGGTCTTTCAGCAATTCCTCCATCGCCTTAACGATACGGACCGTATTGAAACCATGCTCAGAGATCTTCTCCAAATTACTGGTCATCATATTCAGCAAATCTACCGAGTCATCATACACATCCGGTTTCAGATGCTCTTTCTGACTATCCAGATTTTCCCGGAGATCCTTGGCCAACCCCGATGTCAGATTTGCGAAGTTATTGATATAATTCAGTGGGTTCAAGATACGGTCCACCAAACCTTGGGTCAATTGTCCTACGGTAGCCATCCGTTCCTTACGGACCAGCTCGTCCTGCGCCTCACCCAAGGCTTTCAAAGCCGCCGCCAATTTCTCGGATTCCTCTTGGATCGCGTCTTTCTCCGAACGGATCTCCTGCGTACGCTCCTCTACCTCTTTCACCAAATACTCTTTTTGTTTGAGTTTCCGCTTGAAAACCAACTTAGAGATCTGGCAAAACAGAATCAAGAAAAGCAATCCGATCCATTCTTGATGACCGAACTTCACAGATACACAAATACCGACCAAGCTACCCAGCGTAACCCGCTCGCAAAGTTTAATCCGCCTTTTTAACCGATCGATCTCGGTATGTAAATCCTGTATCATGATGAACCTCCTTTCCTAACTATAAATAGGCAACGTAATCGTAACTTCCGTATATTTATCTTTCTCCGACTCGATAGCGATCGTACCCTTATGGTTCAAAACGACCTCCCGACTCAAGTAAAGACCTGTTCCTGCCGCTTCCGCGGTCGGTTTGGTGGTAAAGAACGGAGAAAAGACTTTCGTCTTTATCGTTTCTTCTATACCGACGCCATTATCACGGATAACCACTTGCAGCTTATCCGCTTGAATACGCAATACCAACGAGACAGAAGGCTGATATCCCGGCTCTCCGGCCTTTTTCAAGACCGCATATATACTATTATCCAATATCTGCGACAAGGCTTTTCCCATCTGATCGATATTCACCTCGATTGTCAACGGTACGGAAAGCCCGGAGAATGATAGATCTACTTGATTCTTCTCGATCTCCTTCGCATAATTCTTTCGCAAGATATCCAGATTGACCTTACATAAATCATTAATATCCACGCAGGTTCGATTCGCCGAATGATCTTTCAGCAATTCTTCCATCGCTTTTACGATCCGCACCGTGTTATCACCATGCTTGGCGATCTTATCCAGATTGCCAGTCAAAAGAACCAGCAGTTCTTGCGTATCATTATAATTATCGTGTTTACCGGTCTCTTCGTCCTCATCGATATTCTGCTTGATATCTTTCGCTAATGCAGCAGACAAATGAGCGAAGTTATTGATATAATTCAAGGGATTCAAGATACGATCCACCAGACCTTTCGTTAATTGGCCGATCGATGCCAGACGTTCCTTACGAACCAACTCGTCTTGAGCGTCCGCCAAGGCAGAAAGGGCACGGGATAGTTTCTCCGACTCCGCTTGCATCGCATCCCGCTGGAAACGCAATTCCATCGTCCGCTGCTCCACGAGATTAGAGACGAACTGTCTTTTTCGCAGACGGAATTGCGTATAATACTTTAACAAGAATAGAAGGACTACGGCTCCCACCAAATAATAAACCAGTTCTTCCTTCTTCTGGTAAACCGCCAAGGCGATCCACGCTGTCCCGATCACGGTCAGCGTCTCGATCACCCGCATCCTCCAGCGAAGGCTTTCCAGTTGTTTGATATTTATGTCACCCATCCTTCCTATTTCAAGTGTTAGAAATTGATATTAACGCCAATCATCGCACTAAAGCTTTGCAAAGGATATCCGTAATATACCTCATACTTCTGGCAAAGGATATTATTCAATTTTGCGTAAACACCAAAGGTATCGTTGAAGGTATAGGTACCTGTTAGGTTTAGCTCGTTGATGTTGTTCATCTTATACTCGCCCGCTCCACCTAATTGGGTATAACGTCCAGTAGCCAAATAATAGTCCAGCAATACGGAGACATTCTTTACCGGACGAACCGTCAAGCCTGCCGTCACTTCCATCTCAGGTTTGCCCCAAGCATGGGTTAGTTCCCCGTTAGCTTCCCCACCAATCCATGTATCACCAAAATTCGCTTTCCAATTATTATATACTCCCTTTAAAGACACATCGAACAATTGTTGATAACTATACTTCAAGTTAGCGCCAATAAAAAGCTGTTTCGTATCGATATCAGACATAGCCTCGCTGAAATTCCCGAAGTGATCTCTATCATAAATTCTCGACGGCAAGAAAAGCACATCGCTGCTCGTTATCTTATAACCAGCGAACACATCGAACCAAAAACCAGGAGCCACGCCACTCTTTATACCTAAAGTAGCATCCAACCAATTACGGGAGGGGGCGATCTCTTTTGTAGGATTTACATAACGATTCACCAAAGAGGTCTCATACATACTATTGGAATATAACTTACCACCAGCGTTTAAGTAAAGCAAGGTCTTATCTGCCACCTCTATGTCTGCCGCAATATTAGGTGAAGCCATGAACTTACTATTATCACCGGTCACCAACATCACATTAGCACCCAATTTCAAGTTCCAGCTATCCCCCTCTACCTTATAATATGGGGAAAGGATTACTTCCGCATGATTCTCGAACTCATAAGTATAATAGGTACCTGATGTAGTTTCTTTTTTTCCGGGTAAACTATAGTTGAAATACTCTACCTGTCCACCCAAGCCAATCCGCATATTCCCGTTAAAACCGGCATTCAAATCGAATTTAGCGTCAAAAGTATGTTCTGTAGGACCATCCGCAGGTTTGCCCAGCCCGTATTTATGGGAGAAATTTATATAGCCCAAATCCAGTAAGTACCCGAACGGCGCATCTTCCTTCGACTCAAATCCGATATTAGCAGCTATCGTCTGGTTTACTTGGTTTGTTTCCCGATCCACTCTATCCAAACTACCCTCTGCCATCATAGACCAAGCATCCGCAATAGGCAGTCCATAATAATTAAACGCCGAATATCCGTACTTCGCACCAATACTAAATATCGTCTTATCAAAAACATGCTTGAAATTGATGCCTCCCAGATTATCGTTGATCTTCGCCTTCACCTTCTCATCGTCCATCTGAATATATTTCACCTTTCCATTCGTAGAACGATGTGAATACCAAATATTCAACTTATCCTTCTCGGTACTCAAGATATGATATCCCAAATCACCGTTTATATTCAGATATGTGCCTACACCGAAGTTAAAATATCCCCGGCGCTTGTTGTAGTCCATCTGCGTCATGATATTTCCGGAAGGCAACAAACTAATCTCTTTCTGCGGATCGGCGGCGATCGTATAATTCGAGTAATCGATCGGGATCTTACGAACCTCCGGCTCTTTCACCACGGGAAGCGTATTTACCTTGCTGGCGTCCTGCACGGAAGGATCATATTCCCGTTCAAGCGTCATCTCTCGGTTCAGGTTCTTTTCTTTCGTAACATCCTCTTGCGCACTCGCAGCAGCAGCCGAACCCAGCAAAGCTACCACACACAACGCCTTTACATTATATATAGTCTTCATCGCTTTCTTTTATTTCTTTAGTTTACCCAATCTGTCTTCGATCATCTCGGCGATCTCATCATCGCCCTTGTAGTTGTTTTGCAAACTGGTCAGATATTGACGAGCTTGAAAATCATCACCTTGGCGGATATAAATATCAGCCAACAAGATAAAGCCCCGTGCCAACCAATATTGGTGAGGCGTACCGTTCTCGATGAAGTTCATCAAGACAGTCTCGGCATTCTTATCATCCTTATTATCATAATACAATTGAGCCAATAGATATTTAGCCTCCGCCCCGTGTATCGTACGGGTATCCTTGCTGATCTCTTTCAAGTCGGCCAACGCCTTGTTCTCCTGCTTCAAATCGATATAAGCCTTCGCACGGACATAACGGGCCTCGGACATAATCTCGGGAGATAGCTTCGGTTCCTTCAGCAAATCGTTGGCGGCCAGCAAAGCCTCTTGCGGCTGACCAGTCAACTCGGCGCAACGCATCAAGCCCAATTTAGCGGCCTCCCTATTCTCCGGATTCTCCGCTACCACCTGTAGATGTTTGAAACTTTCCATAGCGGCGGCGTAATCCTTATCCAGATACTCAATCTCAGCTTTACGAGCCCAAGACTCTTCCCTGAATTTCGTATCACCGCTCTCCAATACTAACGAGAACAGACGTTTCGCCTCCTCCTGTTCTTTCTTGGCAAAAGCGATACTTGCCAAATAGAAATTAGCGTTCGAGCTAAACGCTCCCTGCGGGAAGGTTTGCAAATAATTCGTCAAGCTACGACGAGCGCCCTCATTATCGCCTCGCATAAATAACTTCTCGGCTGCCAAATAGGTCAAGGAGTCTTGCTCACTCACCTCGAAACGAACATTTCCACCTAACGAATTCGCATAGGCGGCAAACGAATTGATATCGTTCAGCTCGATATATACGGACTTCAAGTCTTGCAAGGCCACTTTCGCCTCCTCGCTACCCGGATAATTGCTAATCACGCTCTTATAAGCCTCGGCCGCTTTCTCCGGCTGATTGTCGTTGAAGTAAATCAAACCAAGCTGTACGCCGGCCTTACGAGCCAGACTGCTTTGCGGGAAATCACGCATCAATTGCTCAAAGCTTGCCGCAGCCGCTTGATTATTATCCAATAACACGTAAGAACGTCCTTTCTCGAACAAGGCATCATCCACATATTGTGATTCCGGGAACTCACGGATCAAACGATCCATCACGCTGATCTTTCCCTTATAATCTTTCTGCAATCCCAGCAAGAAGCCCTTCTGATACACCGAATAATCTCCGGCGGACGGTTGCAATTGCGCCGCACGGGTATAATTCTCTTCCGCCATAGCGAACTGACGGTTGTGGAATAAACAATCGCCGATACGATTATAAGCGTCCGCATAAGCCGGAGTCTGCTGATTGCTTTCCAGATTCACGTATTGACGGAAGCGGTTCAACGCCTCGCCATACTCTTTCAATTTGAAGTAGCTGTAACCTAAGTTATAATGTGCCAAGGCATACATATCCGTATTACGTTGGCGGGTATTATTCAAATAGGTACGATAATCGGAAATCGCCTTATTATACTCACCTTGACGATAATAAGATTCCCCACGCCAGAAATAAGCGTCGTTACGAGATTCCAGATTATAAGCGCCCAGTGAGATCGCACGGCTGAAAAGATCGACCGCCTTATCCAATTCCATATTCGTGAACGCCTGCGTTCCCAACTGGAATAAGATATCTTGTTTCGCCTCCAAGATCTTCGTACTCGGATGCTTGATCTTATCGATAGAGTTCAGAGCCGCTTGATAGTTCTTGGTAGTCAAATAAACCTCCACCAGATAATCGTTTACCTTATCGGCATATTTGGAATTCGGGAAATCATTCAAGAAATCCTCGAAGATTGTCACCGACTCGCCAAAGCCCGTGAAAGCGGTCTCGTGGATCAATAAAGCGTAATTATACATAGCCGCCTCTTTCACTTGCTTATCGAAAGAAGAAGTCGCGGCAGCCTCGAAGGCCATACGGGCGTTATTCTTATCTTTTAATTTCAGATAACTTTGCCCCAGATACAGATAAGCGTTCTGCGAAAGGGCGTCGTTCTCACGAACGGTCCGTCCCAAAGCGTTCACGGCGCTACTGTAATTACCCTTATTGTAATAACATACGCCCAAGATATATAAATCGCCCCTCAACGGGCTATCCGTCGAGGATACATATTTACTCAGCATATTAATCGCCTGATCCTCATTCCCCAGATGATAGTAGGCGTTACCCATGATACGGTAAACCTCGCTATTGTTCTCGCTATCCGGATAAGAGGCTAGCAATTCCTTACCTTCGCTGATCACTTTCTCGTATTTATTCTGGATAAAATAAATTTGCGTGATATAGTACAAAGATCGCTCCTTATAATCAGGCAAGTCCTTCAAGCGGGTAAATTCCACCAAGGCATTGTTGTATTTACCGGTCGCATAATCGATATAAGCGACATAATAGGTAGATGCTTCCCGGTACTTCGTTCCGATCTGCTCGATCCGTGCGAAATAACCACGGGCCTTCTCCATATCCCCGGTTTGCAACAAGGAATAAGCCAAACGGAAACAATAAGCCTCCTGTTGTTCCGGACTTAGCATATCAATGTTCGATTCGTTAAACCAAAAGATAGCTTTCTGATACTCTCCCTGTCCGAAATGGGCGGAACCGATCAAGAAGTTCACCTCGTCCGCATGACGGGAAGCCGGGTACACATCCAGATAATCTTTCAATAACTCAACGGCATTGGGACGGCCTTGCTCATAAGCGGAATAAACCAACATATAATCGGCCTCTTGAATCAAGTCGACATCCGTGGAATGCTGTTTATACGCCTCCAGCTTATCGATACAACCTGAATAATTCTTCAAACTAAACAACTCCTTGCCTTCGACAAACAAACGGTTCGGCGCATCAAATTGATACGATCTCTGCCCGCTTGCCATGTGGCTGCCTACTACCAGACACAGCGGAATAAGTATTCTTTTCATCACTCATTTGCTTTTTAATACAAGCACTTACTTCAGTGCCTATTCGTTCTAATTCGCAAATATAAGTAATATGCGCCAAACAGAAGGCAAGTTCTATCAATATTTACCAAGATAGATCGGTACCGCCTTTCGGATAGAGTCTAAACCGAAGTCTTCCGGATTCACATCCTCCGGGCGAAGGATCACGATCTCGGCGGCATCATCTTCCGCATGCACGTTATTGAAATCATCTACCAAGCACTCATAAAACATATCCAGCGTATGCACCTCAAAGCCGGAATACATATATAAATTAGGCAAGGAAAACAAATAACGGCAATTCTGGATATGCAACCCCGTCTCCTCCCTTACTTCCCGGCGAGCGGCCTCCTCCCCCGACTCAAACATATCGACGAAGCCACCGGGCAAATCCAATGTACCTTTAGCCGGCTCTTTTCCTCGGCGAACCAGTAACAACTCCCCCTTAGCGTTCTTTATGAAACAAGCGACAGCCGATGACGGGTTGAAATAATAAACAAAACCGCACGCCATACATTTTTTCGCTTTCTCGTTATGTTCCACGAAAGCTTTTGCCCCGCAAACCGGGCAAAACTGAAATTGATACAACGGATGTCTCATACTTTATGATTTATAATTCAATTAAAAACAACAAGCCGCACCTAAATATAGATGCGGCTTGCCTTATTTCGCAAATGTCTTTTCGTTATACGCAAAACCGGATTTAGACTTCCAAACCAGCGCTTTGGTCTCTTACTTCCCAACCCAAAGCACTTGCTCCTAATACGGCAGCGTCGCTCTCTTTCAATTGAGAGAATAATAATTTAGTCTTACCTGCGTAAACTTTCAACATATTTTTCTCCATTGAACGTTTAATCGGGTTCATGATCAAATCGCCAGCTTTCGTAAGACCGCCAAACAAAATGATAGCCTCCGGGCTAGAGAATGCTACGAAATCAGCGAAAGCCTCTCCCAACATAGAGCCGGTAGCCTCGAAAATCTCAAGAGCGATCTTATCATTCTTCATAGCTGCGTCGTATACGTCTTTTGAAGTGATTTCATCCGGGTCCAAGTCGCGAAGAACACTCTCGTCCTTACGGATTTCCAGATATTCACGAGCCGTACGAGCCACACCGGTAGCTGAAGCATAAGCCTCCAGACATCCTTGGCGACCGCAACCGCACTGACGACCATTGTTACGACGCATGATAACGTGGCCCAACTCACCGGCAAAACCGTCATGTCCGTATACCAAGTTACCACCGATTACGATACCGCTACCCACGCCAGTACCCAAAGTGATCACGATAAAATCTTTCATACCGCGAGCGGCTCCATAAGTCATCTCACCGATAGCGGCAGCGTTGGCGTCGTTTGTTAAAGCAACAGGAATACCATCGATCTGTTCGCTGATCAATTGAGCCAAAGGAATCTTACCTTTCCAAGGCAAGTTCGGAGCGAATTCGATACATCCGTTGAAAAAGTTTCCGTTCGGAGCACCTACACCCACACCTTTAATCTTATCCGGACCACCAGCCTGATCAATAACAGACTTCAGACCTTTAGCAAGTTCCGCTACATAGTCATTAACGTCTGCATATTTACCAGTCTTAATTGATCCACTATACAAGATTGTTCCTCTTGCGTCAACTACACCAAAAACAGTGTTGGTACCACCTATATCGATACCTACTACATAAGGCTTCTCCATGATTTTATATTTAGGATTAATAATGATTTTCCTCTTTCTGGGTAGCAAATATAAGAGGTTTAACACAAGTTGCAATACGATTTGAAGAAAATTTTACAGATTCCTGTCATTTTATCTTCTTTTTTCGAAAACTTATGTTAAGCAACATTGTTATATAATAATGGAGAATTATCGCAACGGTAATATCTCGATCCAATAGTCATCCGGATCATTAATAAAATACAATCCCATCTTGGTATTCTCGAAGCAAACCGCTCCCATTTCCTTGTGGTATTTACGTACCTCCTCATAATCGCCGGCTACCCGGAAACAAAGATGGCTCTCATTGTCGCCTAGCTCATAAGGTTCTTTCCGGTCACGCAGCCAAGTCAGCTCCATCAAGAAACCGGTTTGCTCATCCGTTAAATAAACCAATATAAAAGAACCGTCTTCCGCGACCTTTCGATGATGCTCTTTCAACCCCAACGCTTTGTTATAAAAAGCGATACTTTTCTCCAAATCCAATACGTTAATATTGAAATGGTCAAATCTGCCTTTAACTTCCATACCTAAATAAATTTATATGTTTTCTAAAACCTATACATTAATAATATATTATATATCGGTACCCTCACCCGGTACAGAAAGGACAACATACCGGCAACCTTTCGATTCGGCATACGGGGCAAAAGCCATGACCTCCGCCGGACGTTCCCAGAAATGCATCGGCACAAAGATACCGGTCTTTATCCGGTCGATGAATTGTTGGGCACCTCGCATAAAATCGGTCCCTAAGCGGGGATCTACCGGAAACATGACAACATCCATCGCCTGCGTATATTTCGCTATTATATCCAGTTCTTTCAGGTAATTCCCTTCCGCCTCCGCAACTTCCTGTGGAGTAGACTCATCTTTCCAATGCCAATTATTCAAGTCTCCGGCATGAAAAATCAGTTTACCTTGCGCCTCGATCAAAAAAGAGATACCGACATCGGTCGATCCGAACGCCCTAATCGTTAAATGCTCATCTTGGTACACATCTCCCTTCTTCATATAAAAAGCGTCCTCGGCTTTTGCCCGGCGGCGTTTCAAGATATCCTTGGAGAAAATATATTTGATATCGTCTTTCTCCTCTTTCCATTTCAACACGTCCGGATTAAAATGATCCGGATGGAAATGTGATGCCAATACGTACAACGTCCCCGGACGTTTTAATAGCTCCCCACGCACAAACCCCTTCGCCGGGTCCGGATTCGTATCTTTGAAATAATCGATCAAGATGGAGAAGCCTTCCGCCTCTACAACAAACCCGCTATGATAAATATACACCAGTCTCATCCTATTCTCTTTATTTGTTTATTAAAAAACACCGAAACCCTCCGGGTTGTTGACTTCATGCCGCAAATATACAAAACGGTCAGACATATCACATGCCTGACCGATACAGATTATTAACCTACGATTTATTTCCAATTCTCATTCTGGACTAAAACGCCTTCCATGGTCACGATTTGATCATTCGGGATCGGAAGAGTTACCCATTTAGCGTTATAAACGCAGTTGGCAAACTTTCCGAGATGTTTCTTCTCGTAAGTGATATAATTACTTATCTCATCGTACGCTATTCCCCAACGAGCTAAGTCGTACCAGCGATGACCTTCCATCGCCAACTCTAATTTACGCTCGAAACGTAAAGCGGCTAAAGCACCATCCTTGCTGTTGAATTGCGAATCCGGATACAAACCTACACGATAATTAGCCGCAGCGTTCGAATCCAACTTCCCATTCACTTTATCATCCAAGACATAAGATGTAGAAGTGGGCAACATCGTGGCAGCATCAACGCCCTTCACATACGAGTTTGCCGCACGGGCACGTACCTCATTTATATACTTCCCGGCCTCCTTATAATTTCCGTCGTGAATCAAGACTTCGGCATACCAAAGTAAAACATCCGCATAACGGATCAAATGGTAATTCTTGGCTGTAGAACTCGTCTCCGTAGATACGCTCGTACCGCCTTTATCCGCTTTTTTCGGTTGCCGCTTCTTATTCATATAAGGACCACCATTCGCGATATCACGTACCCACCCATCCAAGATAGAAGGAACCGTCCAGTCCCAATAAGGGACATCAAAACGACCGGTACTGATATCCAGACGAGGATCGGTAAAAACCTCTAAATCCGTATGTGGAATATTATCTGTCAAGGTAGTCAACGCCGGTTTATCTTGATATGATTTATCCAGATACGGCAAACCATTCTCGTCTACGATATGTGAGTTTACCAACTCATAGGAAGGTTGATAGAAACCCCATCCGGATGTGCCCATACCTCCCGGAGGAGCCGTATGCCATGAACCTTCGATAGAGTTCGTGATTACCTGAGAACCAGAGATAGTCCGCTGTATATCGAACACGGACTCACCGCTCCAATCGGCACTACCTGCCGTAAACAAATCCTCATAAGTATCCGCTAGTTTGAATTTCGTGCCATTATTATCCTGCCCATTCGCGATAATAGCCTCCAATAAAGCCTTGGCATCCGCCCAATGATCGGAAGAACCATTCGTACCGTTATAGGGTGAAGACTGATACAGCCTCAATTTTGCCAAGAAAGCGGCGGCGGCCCATTTATTGACACGTCCTTTATCGCTCGCCCAAATATCCGGCAGGTTATCATAAGCGAACTGTAAATCCTCGGCCACCTTATCCCATATGTAAATATAATTGCCAGACTCATCCACATTGGAAACTTTTGGGTTTACATCGCTAGCGAACTCCTCGCTTCCCACGTAAGGAATAGCGGCACCAAATAATTTCATTCCCTCAAAATGCCAGAATCCGCGGAAGAATCGGGCTTGGGCGATCGCTTCGGTATAAAAATCCTTTGATACGCCTTTTACGGAAGAAAGCTCGTCCTTGATCTTATCGATCATATTAATCACGTTGTTCGCACGATAGACACCTTCATAAACCACTTTCCATTTGGTATTCAAATATCCGTTGTCCGTAGTGATCGCATACGTTTCCAAGTTCGTAAAGTCAGACTGGTCCGTAAACGTAGACCCTTTATTCGCGCTTCCACCCAGTACATCGCCATAGGTATAATTTGTCAAAGGAGCCGCAAAATACTCCTGTGTAAGCATCGATGAATACATTCCTGTAATCGCATAATTTACGCCTTCCTGATTCAGTAACTCTTCTTCACTGACCGCACCCACCGGCTTCACATCCAAGAAGTCAGAGCAAGAGGTCATCGCTCCTAATGAAGACGCCACTAACATTGAATATATAAATAGTCTTTTCATACTGTTTTTTTTAATCGTTATCAATATCCTTATCGAAAATCCTTTTAGAAAGAAATATTCACGCCTAAAATGAACTGGCGTGGCATACCATAAGAACCGTAGTCGATACCTTTCATCATATCGTTACTGCTATCTTCATTATTGCTACGAACCTCCGGATCCAAACCTGAATAGCCTGTTAATGTAAACACATTGGAAACCTGACCGTAAATACGAATCTTCTCAAATTTGATCTTATTCAAGATACTCTTTGGCAACGTATAACCGAGCGTCAATGTCTGCATACGCAAGTATGAACCGTCTTCTATATAAGTAGAATTGGATTCATTAGCCGCCTCCGTACCTTCATTAGATGTACCAGCCCATAATGGATAGATACCATCCGGGTTTGTAACGGGATCCCAAGAGTTTTCCAAGCGATCTTTAGAAAAGTTACTTTGTAATGCCCCGAAATGCGTATAATACTGATAATGTTTATACAAGTCGTTACCTACAGAGAAATAAAGGAATGTACTCAAATCAAAACCTTTCCAACCAACACTAAGGTTCACACCTCCCGTGAAGTCCGGATGCGGATTACCGATAATCGTACGGTCTTCCGCCCCAATCTTTCCATCTCCGTTCACGTCACGAATCTTATAACGACCTACCCATGATTGAGGATTCAAGCTGGCCTCGTCCGCCACGGCATACGGTAAAATCGTTTTTCCATCCGCGGTCTTATAGTTCAGCACATCTTGTTCACTCGTATAGATTCCGTCCACTTGATAACCGTAGAACATCGCTACCGGTTGCCCTACCGTGGTGATGTTTACCTTACTCAAACGCGTATTCGTAAATAGATCCGAAGAACCTAATTGGGTAACCTTATTCTTATAGGTTGAGATATTGGCGTTTACCGAGTAACTAAAATCACCGACTTTATCTCTCCAGCCCACACTGAAATCAAGACCTTTATTCTGCATATCGCCAATATTGATCTTTGGCTTAGTAGCGTTACCGGCCAAAGCGGACCAGTTAGCGTTCACCAACAAATCTGAAGTCTTCTTAATATAATAATCGATACTTCCGGTCAAACGATTATTCAACGCCGTTACGTCTAAACCGACGTTAAACATCTTGGTTGTTTCCCACTTAGCATTCACATCACCCAGATTTGAGATCGCATAGCCCGGAGACGCCCCTGAATCCGCACCTGTGATTCCATATAAATAATCATTTCCGGTCGCATATTGAAACGCATAATTATAGGCTCCGATATTAGAGTTACCGGTCGTTCCATAACCCGCACGCACCTTTAGATCATCCAACCACGTACGTGTCTTTTCCATAAAGACCTCATCCGACATACGCCAGCCTAAAGAAAGAGAAGGGAATGTACCCCAGCGGTTATCCTCGCCAAACCGGGAAGAAGCATCCCGGCGAACCGTTACAGTTGCCAAGTATTTACCTTTATAGGAATAATCGCCACGGAAGAACAAGCCGAACATCGTACTTTTATCAAACATTTTTCCTTCATTCTTCATATTGTCGGAAGAACCATTGTTTAATATCCATGTATTGGGATTATTCTCGAAGATATAATCATAGCGAATGGCTTTCATGCTTCGTCCCACACCAAATTTCATAGCTTCCGTACCGATCATAAATGTCACGTCATGATCTTCATTGAATTTCGTCTTATAAGTCGCCGTATTGGTCCACTGATAATCCAACCTCCAATTCGCGTTTTCCTCCAGATAATTTTGAGATTGCCCCTCTTTATTGGTAGCGATCGTCTTCTCACTCAACGCTTGGCTCCACATACCCATCAAACGAACGCTGAACTGCGTACGAAGACTCAGGCCTTTGATCGGTTTCAACTCGGCGAAAGCCGCACTTTGCAATCGCATGAAACGAGTCCAATCATCCTGTTGATTCATGGCTGTCTGATAAGCCGTATTCGCACGTCCACCTTCCGAGGCCTGTGATCCCGCATAATCGCCACCTACATTATAAACAGGTACCCATGGCTGGATCGTATATGTTTGGGCGAATACGCTCGCATCGCCTTGACGCCCTCGCTCACCGCCCATCTCCATTACGGCGATATTGGAATTCTGGCCTATCGTGAAATATTTATTCGCATTATAGGTAGAGTTGGCACGCAGTGAATAACGTTTAAAGAAAGAAGAGATAATCGTTCCTTCCCGATTAGTATAGCCTAAAGAAGCCGAGTAAGTTCCTTTTTCTCCACCTCCTAATAAAGAGATCTGATGATCCTGTACTTTACCCGTACGAGTCACCATATCATACCAATTCGTTCCTTTCTGGGCCTCCGCTTCCGAATATCCATCTTCCAACATCTGATAATAAGCGGAACGTGACCACGAATTACTACCATCCGGTTTATAGGAAGCCACCCACGCATCGATACTACCAAACTGCGAGATTACTTGATCTTTTGATAAACCGGCCGGTTTAATCGCATAAGGCATCGTCAATTCATCTTTATCGTTCAACGATCCGAATTGAGGATGAGCGGTGGGTGTTTGTCCGCGATAATCCCGCACATTTCTCATACCTTGTGCTTGCCATTCCATCGCCTCCCATCCATTCAACAAATCATAACCACTATTCGCCATCTTCGCCACACCAAAGTAACCATCATAAGATACTCGTACCCGACCGCTTTTAGTTCCTTGCTTTGTCGTGATAATGATTACACCATTCGCTCCTTGCGCACCGTAGATCGCAGTAGCGGAAGCATCTTTCAAGACTTGCAAAGACTCGATATCATTCGGATTGACCGCATCGATATCCACATTCGAGACACCGTCCACAACAATCAATGGGTCCGAACCATTCAACGAGCCGACACCACGGATACGGATAGTCGTCTCACCACTAGGTCCACCCGAGTTCGAGATATACACACCGGAAGCCTTTCCTTGCAAGGCTTCTGAGAATGTCGCTACCGGAGTCTCCTTCAACTCTTCCGTAGATACGACAGCGACAGATCCCGTAATATCTTTCTTCGCTTGGGTACCATAACCGACAACAACGACCTCATCCAAGGCTTGTGTGTCTTCCGCTAATTTTACTTTGATATTGTTCTGGCTATTCTTCAGAGAGATCTCTTGAGTTACATAGCCAATGTAAGATACCACCAATATGGCATTATCCGGTACACCATCAAGTATGACACGTCCGTCCATATCGGAAATATTTCCGATAGTTGAGTTGTCCCTTTAACAAGGACATTTGCTCCAACAATTGGTCCTGCTTTGTCTGAAATAGTGCAAGTGACTCTACGTCCATCTTGTTGCAGGGCATTGCCCTTTACGTCTGGTGTTAAATCGCCTACTTCAGTGGCCATGACTGGACTTGCGCCACATAAGAATAAAGAGGCTCCTAGAAACACCTGTTTCCATAATACTACATTATTCATACAACATTAGATTTTAAGGTATAAATCAATAAAAAACACAATCTAACAGCAAAATGATCTTTCCATATACAACAACATTCTAGATTTCAGTAAATTTCTGAATACTTATGGTCTAAATGTTTTTTCATAAACGACTAGTCTAAACGATCGTTTAAATCTTGCGTTTTTGAAAAGAGGAAATGATGATTTGAAAAAGAAAAGCTTTTTTTAGATCGATGAAGGGTTATCTCCCCCATTAGCAATAAGATAAAATAAAAAAAAATCAACAAAAAGTTGCACGTGTCGAAAAAAAAACAGACCTTTACAAACGACTAATAGAAACGATCGTTTAGACTAGTCGTTTTTTTAGTATTATGAAAGAAAGCAAGAAGCGGCTTTTATCATTAAAGACATGATAATGAAGAAGCTACACAAACGAAGTTGAGAAGAAGAGAGTGATGTTTGCCTATTTTGAAATGTAAACAGATGTAACATACCCTAGAGGTATGGCAGAGTAGTGAATTCATTTTGTTAAAAGTTTGTGTTTTTTATTTTATTATACCTTAAATTCTAAATTTGTATGAGAAATGTTGTATCATGGAAGCCATTAGTCTTAGGAGCTTCTTTTCTTCTGTACGGAGCCGGAACGGCCTTCGCAACAGAAACAGATCATCTGTATCCTACACCGAGTACGGGATTTACGAGTTTGCAGCAAGATGGAAGACAGCTCAACTGTCTTATCGTAGACAAATCCGGTCCTATCGTTGGAGCTAACGTAGTCGTAAAAGGGACTACGATCGGAAATATTTCCGATATGGATGGACGTGCTATCATTGACAATGTGCCCTCAAACGCAGTTTTAGTGGTATCCTATATTGGATACGTAAGTCAAGAAGTAGTACTCAAGCCTAGCCAAACTTCTATCAAAATCACGTTAGTTGAAGATTCCCAAGCATTGGATGAAGTCGTAGTAACTGGCTATAGTACACAGGCAAAAAAGGATATCACTGGTTCTGTGGCAGTCGTCGCTACTGACGCTCTGAAAGAGACACCGGTCTCAAACTTCTCGGAAGCCTTACAGGGCAAAGCTGCCGGTGTATTCGTACAAGCTGGCGGTGGACCGCTAGGCGAGACTACAATTCGTATCCGTGGTGTAGGCTCCGTAAATGGATCAGACCCACTTATTATTGTAGACGGAGTATCCGGCGTAGACATAGATGCTGTAAACCCGAACGACATCGAGTCTATGCAGATCTTGAAAGATGCCGCTGCTTCGGCTATTTATGGAGCGAAAGGAGCGAATGGTGTAATCATCATCACAACAAAACAAGGAAAGAGAGATGACCGTGTAAAAGTTTCTTACAATGGTTATTTTGGTGTGGCTAAAATGGCAAACGACGGTTACGATTTGCTAAATGCATGGGAAGCTATGGAATTCCAAGAGGAAGGCCAACGTAATCTACTGAAATACCGCAGTTTAACCACAACACACGCACAATTCGGTTCAATTGGCGCAGATGGTTCAGGCCATTTGACAATGCCGTATGCGTTGAAACCCGCAGGTTATAGCAAAGATCAAGTTATCCAAGAGTTTGGCTCAATCGATGCTTGGGTGAAATCTTACAAGGACAATGGTACAAACACATGGTCTCGCTCCGCTTATTACCAAATGTTAGAGGATGGTTATTCAGAGGAAGAAGCCCGCAAAGGTACTAATTGGTATGACGAGGTGGTACAGACCGGCAAGGTGCAGAACCATGAGGTTTCTATCACCGGTGGCGGACAAAAAGCCACCTACTCAGTTGGCTTGGGGTATATGAACCGTGAAGGTACGATCAAGGAATCGTGGTTCCGCCGTTATTCTCTGCGTGCGAACACCAACTTTTTCGTAAATAAGTGGTTCAACATTGGTCAGAATACTAATATCGCTGTAATCGAGAACTCAGGAGAGCGTGGTCGCCAAGGTGATGATAACACCTTTGGAAAGACCTTCTCTATCCAGCCGTGGGTACCTATTTATACCGTAGGCGGTGACTATGCCGGTTCCGTAAACAATGAGGGAGGACGTGCCGAGAGTGCAGTAATGGCTGTTAATCATGGTAAGGATAATCGTCGCCGTTTCTTGCGTGCTCAATCGGCTATTTACGCAGAATTAATCCCCATACCGGAGTTAAAAATCCGTACACAGTTCAGTGCTCGCCTAAACGGTTCTTGGGACTATTGGATGAACAAGCGCACCATCATGACTAATAAGGAAGGGCGTAACAACAACGAATTCTACGAGAACGCTGGATATTGGCTAGGGTATCAATGGACAAATACAGCCACTTACAATAAAACAATTAATGACGATCATCAAATCGGCATAGTAATCGGTACAGAAGCCATCCGGGAAGGTTTAGGCCGTTGGATCCAAGCAGGTCGCATAGACTATGATTTCGAGAATGACCCTAATACTTGGCAGATCAACAACGGCTCCGCTGCAAACTTACGTAATAGCGGAGAAGTACGCTCTGTCAGCACCATGTTCGGTATGTTCGCTCGTGCGGACTATTCTTACCAAGGTAAATATTTGGCAACCTTAACCGTTCGTAGGGATGCCTCTTCTAAATTCTCTCCCAAGAATCGCTGGGGTACATTTCCTTCACTTTCTTTAGGTTGGCGTATGTCGGATGAGAACTTCATGGAAAAGACTCGCTCTTGGTTGGATGACTTCAAATTGCGTGCAGGTTACGGTACGACCGGTAATTCCAATATTGATGCCTACAACTGGGCTTTCCAATATGGCACAGGTAACACTTATCTTTACAGTATCACTGGTAGTGACACAGATGTGGCAACCGGTTACGGCGTAACGGATCTAGGAGATATCAACGCAAAATGGGAAACGTCCAAGATGTTGAACGTTGGTTTCGATGCGACAGTCTTCGATCAACGCCTAAGTATCAACTTCGATTGGTATTTGAAAAAAACATCCGACATGTTGATCGACGCTAACTGGTCTGCTTTGGCTGGTAACGCAGACAAGCCAAAAGTCAACATTGGTGACATGGAAAACAAGGGTGTCGACCTAAACATGACATGGCGCGACAAGGTAGGTGAATTCGACTACTCTGTAGGAGTGAATCTTTCTCATTACAAAAATAAACTAACAGAGATCGGTACTGAAGCAGGTATCTTCGAGGGAACTCGTATATCCAACATGAACGTGATGATGAAAGGTTATGCGGTAGGTATGTTCCACGGTTATCAATTAGACGGTATTTACCAGAGTGAAAATGATGTTCGTAATTACAAAAATGACGCTGGTAACGCAGTAATACCTTATGGAACAGCAGACGCAGGTTCATTAAATGCCGCTCAATATGTGGGCCAATTCAAGGTTAAAGATGTTAACAACGATGGTAAGATTGATGCTTCTGACCGTACCTTCATCGGTAACCCACATCCGGATTTGACCGGAGGTGTCAACCTAAGTTTGGGCTGGAGAAACTTCGACCTAAGTACCTATCTGTACTTCTCCGTAGGTAATGATATCTTCGCTATGTATAAATATTATACACACTACGGTTCTTTACAATCCGCTTATTCAAGGGATCGTCGTGACAACTCTTGGAACCCTGAGACCAACCCAAACGGAATCTATCCCATGTGGGCGACAGCTACCGGCGAGAGCACAATCGCAGCCAACGAGTCTAACTCTGGTTACATCGAGGATGGTTCATTCTTACGTATGCAGACTTTAACGTTGGGTTACACCCTGCCGAAACAATGGATGGATAAGATCAAAATGGATAAGATCCGTATCTACGGGCAGATTTCTAACGTATTCACATTGACAGGCTACTCTGGTTTGGATCCACAAGTTCGCACAGACGACGGTTCCGGTAATTCTAAAGACCGTAATATGGGAACAGACTACGGCTCTTACGGTATGCCACGGCAATTCATTGTAGGCGTAAACGTTACTTTCTAAAACTAGGACTGAGAATCTAATTATTAACAATTAAGAAAAGACGATAATGAAAAAAATATTTATATATTCCGCAATTGCGGCAGTTCTTACCTTAGGTAATACGTCTTGCTCGGACTTTCTTGAGGTCAAACCCGCCGGTTCAGTAAGTGAGCAAGATTTTGTCTCCGCTAAAGGATTAGAGCAATTGGTGACAGGTATGTACGCCAAGATGCACGACAATTCTTATTTCGAGGCAACGTTGAGCAACTATGTTTATGGCGATGTCATGGGTGGTAGCGCCAATAAGGGTTCTACGTTCCAAGACCAACCAGACTTCACCAGCTTGGAGACCTACACCTTCACCACAGATAATGGCTATCTCAACGTCAAATGGAAAAAATCCTATAACGGTGTTTTCTCCGCAAATAACGTGATCAAACTGGCTGATATGGCGAAAGAAGAAATGTCTGCCATCAACGGCGAAGCCAAAGACAATTATACGGAGACCATTGCGCAAGCACGTTTCTTCCGTGCTTTTTGGCACTTCGAGGTAGTGAAACTCTTTGGAGCCGCCGTGCCATATGTAGACGATCAAGCTATGCAAGAAAATGTAAACCCACAAATATCCAATGTAGACGAAAGTGGTAACTATATCTATATTTGGGATAAGATCATCGAGGATTTGCAGTTCGCATACGACAACCTGCCCGACAAATGGAGCACTGACAAAGGGCGCATCAACAAGTGGGCCGCTGCCGCATTACTTGCGAAGGTCAAAATGTATCAATCTTCCCCATATGATGGAAAGAACGGTACACAAAATCGTTGGACGGAGGTGAAAAGCCTTTTAGAGGATGTCATCGCCAACGGCAAAGACAACAACGGTACAAAATTCAAATTAGCAGATACCTATGAGGAACTTTACTATGCGGGAGAGTCTGATTGGACAGGAGAATCCGTATTCGATATCCAAATGGCTATCACAGGTACGGTAGAGGAAATCTCCAGTATCAACGGCCCATGGCACATTGGTTTCAACGGCGCATTAGGTACCGGTGGTTGGGGCTTCTACCAACCCTCTAACGATTTGGTCAATTCCCATATCGTAGATGCGAATGGTCTGCCCAAAATGGATGGTAGCTACAAGAATGTACCAGCATTAACTACATTGGATGCCAACAACATTCCTCACACAGACTTAACAGTTTACACCGATCCACGTATCGATGTATCGACCGGACGTTTCAACACGCCGTTCTGGGATTGGACCGTGCCATCCTCACTTGACGGCTGGGTACGCGATTATAGCAACGGAGGTTTGTATTTGAACAAGAAAAATATCCCGCGTAAAGCCGATAAAGGTAGTTTATCTATCGTAACAGTAACCAACTCTTCTGCCAAAAACTTCCATTTGATACGCTACGCAGACGTATTATTGTGGTATGCGGAGGCATTGATCGAGACCGGAAATCCGAAAGAAGCTGGTAAGTACATTAACCAAGTTCGTGCCCGTGCCGCCAACGGATACGTCAAGGCTGCTGATCCCAACAATGGGATGGCTGAAACAACCTCTTCTTACGTCTTTGAAGATAAAGTGAACGGCAAAACACAGCCTAATGCTGCCGGAAACTATCGTATTGGGTTATATCCCGATTCTCAATTCGCGACCAAGGAGTCTGCGACACAGGCTCTACGCTGGGAACGTAAGATAGAGATGGCCTTGGAAGGACATCGCTGGTATGACTTAGCTCGTTGGGGTATCATCGCAAATGAGTTAAACAGTTACTCCGCTTACGAAAAGAAGTTTTTGTTGAAATACGCAAACAGTGTTTACAACGCAAAATGGTGTATATTGCCAATTCCTTTAAATGAAATCCAAAAGATGGATGGTCTTTTGGTTCAAAATGAGAATTGGAAATAAACAAGTGGGTTAACATTAAAAATGAACAGCCGGGCATGTGATATGTCCGGCCTGTTTTCTTTAATTCTCCAAAGTAAATTAACTTCATTCGTACCGATTGGTATTTCCGATAAAAATCGTATCTTTGTTTGACTTTAAATCATAATGAAACGAGCATTCTAGCCATGAGATATAAACAAATACTCCTCGGTTTGATCCTATTTGTCCTATTAGGGGGTTTCTTGCAAATAACCAGCAAGTTTCATTTCTTCTATATCGAGCAGCTTCAACTATTCCAGTTTTCCGGAGACTACCTTACGGACAAAATCAGCAATCCGGGAGGTTTATCTTTGATTATCGGGGAATTCTTGACACAATTCTTTATTACCCCTTATGCAGGGCCTTTTATTATCGCAGCTATACTTACGTCTATCGGATTGACAATGAGAGCGATCATCCGGCAAATCAATCCGGATAAAGAACTCTTCCTGCTTTACTTACTTCCGGTTCTATCTTTATTATTGATTCAATACGACTTCAATTATTTATTACAAGGCACTATCGCATTCCTATTTTGTTTGCTTAGCCTAAACGCATGGATGCGTATAAAAGATCTCCACTACCGGCTATCCGCCGCATTGATAATCACCCCACTACTTTTTTGGATGGGAGGACCGGTCGCCGGGCTATTCTCATTCTGTGTGGTTCTAAAGGAATCAGTAAGCCGTTCCAAACATGGAATCTATTTTTTAGCGGTTTTAATTGAATACCTGTTTATCGGGATCGGGAGTGTCTGGTCAACTACCATCACCAGCTATCGCTTCGCGTTCTTACCGGACGCTTTTTACCACCCGATTCTGGCGGCTCCCAATCTCATCTATTTCGCATGGGGCAGTTTACCGCTTAGCTTGATCGGGGCATTCGTATATCCTAAAGGCAAAAACAAATCAAAGAAAAAAACAGGGATAGAGCTTGCCGTTCAATTCATCCTAATCCTATTCCTTTGCTGGGTAACGATTCCACGGTATAACGACCAGAAAGCCTATCCTCTAAAGGTCTTGGATTATTATGCCCGTACCGAACAATGGGACGAGATCATCCGGCATTGTCACGGGCCGATCAAAAACTATTTATATTTAACTTACTTAAATAGGGCACTTGCGGAAAAAGGGGAGTTAGCAGACCGGATGTTCGCTTTTGATCAACACGGCCCTCAAGGACTACTCGCCTCTTGGAACAAGACCTTTACGGTCTCTACCCTGTTAAGCGACGCTTATTTTACGTTAGGGGAAATCGCATTATCACAGGAGATGGCTTTTGAAGGATATGTCACCGTAATTGGCGCCGGTAATCCCCGGAACCTGCAACGGCTTGTTCAAACAAACTTGATTTACGGAACGTATCCTATCGCCGAGAAATATATCAGTATCTTAGAAAAAACATATGCTTATCATAATTGGGCTAAGCAACATAGAGTGTTCTTGTATAACGATAAAGCGGTTGAAGCAGATCCGGTATTAGGCCCTAAACGAAAAGCTCTCCCGAAAGAAAGTAACCTATCCGGTATCAACGGACTGGAGCATGATCTACTTATCCGTGCCGAACAAGACCCGGGAAATCAGCTCCCGATCCAATTCACCGGGGCTATCTATCTGCTTTCTAAAGACATGAAGTCCTTCCAAACGTTGATAGAGAAGTATTATGGAACCCCGGTACTCCCCTCCCTTCCCGTGAGCTTTCAAGAGGCCGTTATCCTATTGGCTGAGAAAGACGTGGATTACTGGAAGCGTTTTAACGTATCAGAAAATGTTATCCGCAAATTCGCCGGTTATCGGAACTTAGTCGTACAGAACCGGAATAACCCACAGCTTCCTCAACTTATAAAAAACTCGTTTGGAGACACTTATTGGTCTTATTATACGTTAAAATGATCAACAGCCATGAAAAGAAATATTCGATATATCATCGGTTTATGCCTTATCCTACTGGGAATATCCTGCTCGGACACGATCCCGGTTAGCAAAGAGACCTCGGAGAAACCCGTATTATTTCCCGATTATGCGGATGTGACGATCCCTTATAATATCGCACCCTTAAATTTCAAGATACAAAATCCGCATACGGAAGCTTTCGCCCTACTCAAATTCGGAGAAGAAAAGATACAAGTCAAGGAAAAAGGGGGACAGTTCTATCTTCCCACATCCGATTGGAGAAAATTGTTGAAAAGCGCAACAGGAAAAGCGATACAAGTAAAGCTCTACGCCAAAGATAAAGAATGGCTCGCCTATCCGGAATTCTCGCTATTCGTCGCTCCAGACCCCATGGATTCATATCTGGCTTATCGCTTGATCGAACCCGGATACGAGCTTTGGAATCAAATGGGTATTTACCAACGGAATCTGGAAGATTATAAGCAAAGCCCTATCATGGAAAACAAATACAGCGGTCAAAACTGTATGAATTGCCATTCTTTTTGTATGCAAAAACCCGATAAAATGCTGTTCCACATGAGGGATAAGTATTCGGGCACTTATCTGATCGACGGAGACAAGATCGAGAAATTAAATACGAAGACCGATCAGACGCTCTCGCCTTTGGTCTATCCCTCTTGGCATCCATCGGGAAAATACGTAGCCTTCTCTGTCAATCAGACCAGCCAAAGCTTTCATGCCAACGACAAAAACCGGGTGGAGGTCTTCGACAGCCAATCCGACGTAGTTGTATACGATACGGAAAAGCATGAGATTATCAGTACGCCTTCCATTCGGACAGCAAAAGCGTTTGAGACTTTCCCGACATTCTCTCCCGATGGCAAGACTCTTTACTTCTGCTCGGCAGAGGCACGTTCCATGCCGCATGAATATTCAGCAGTAAAATATAACCTTTGCTCCATAGCGTTCGATCCCGTAACCCGGAGTTTCGGCTCTCGTATAGATACCTTATACAATGCCGGAAAAGATGGGAAGAGCGCCTCTTTCCCCCGTGTTTCCCCAGACGGGAAATTCTTGTTATATACGCTGTCCGGCTACGGTAACTTCTCGATCTGGCATAAAGACGCAGATCTATATCTACTGGATATAGCGAGCGGAATCTCCCATTCCTTGCAAAACGCCAATAGCACGGATACGGAGAGCTATCACTCATGGAGTAGCAACAGCCGCTGGATCGTCTTCAGCAGCCGAAGGATAGACGGGTTATACACACGTCCTTATTTTGCTTATATAGATGAAGAAGGAAATGCGTCTAAGCCCTTCCTTTTGCCTCAGAAAGACACGGACTACTATCACCGTTTCATGAAATCTTATAATATACCCGAGTTTATTACCGGAAAAGTATCCTCCAAGATCCGGGTGCTTAGCACGCTAGCCAAAGAGGATAAAGGAATTGACGTAACTTATCGTAAATAGAATAAATCACATGAGTACTTTATATAAGAAGATATTACCACCCCTTCTATTCATTCTATTGACCGGCGTCTTATGGTTTCATTTGCAGACCATGCAAGAGCCTCTCTTTTTTTATCGGGAACAGCAGCAGATTTTCCTATTCGATTCCACCTATATATTCAGCATACTTAAGCAGATAGGAGGGCTAGCGACTTTTATCTCTCAATTCTTGATACAGTTTTTCAGGATCCCGCTTATCGGATCGCTAACTACGGCCTTGATCGGTGGAATCGCTGGTTGGTTATTCTGGCTGACTTTACGAAAAATACATCCAGCATTGTATCTTCTGCCCTTGGCCTTTCTCCCCATCTTATTCCAATATCTTTACCTAATGAAAGATAGCTATCATTATGAAGGGCTGATAGCCATGTTATTTTGGTCATTGGCTCTTAGCCTGTACAGTTACGGGGCACGAAAATTCAATTGGACATACCGTACCTTAATCGGTTGCTTGCTGGCGATCGGATTGTTTTACACGATGGGATCTGTAGCTATATTATTCGCCCTTAGCATCTTACTATTTGATGTATTACAAAAAAGCGAACGCTGGTACGCAAGCTTCATCCCATTGATCCTACTGCTTATCGTAGGTTCTCTATGCGTTCTAGGGGGCAGTAAACCCGATTATGACTATGTATTTTGGATGAAAGATTACGTAGAGTATTTCATTGAGCTAGAACCATTCTACGGTTTCTCTTGGCAAGTAGCGCTACTCGTTATGCTTCTATTCTTCCTATCACGTTATTTAGATCACATAAAAACCTATTTAAAAGCTTTAGTAGCCGTAGCATTACTTGCCTTATCCGGTATGTATTATACGCAAACGGCTCTTCAACAGAGGAATAAAGATTTCTATACGTTGATGCAAATGTTTCATTACATAGATACCGAGCAATGGGACGCCATAATCTCGTCCGCCGATCTGAACTATAATAACTATTTACACCTGAATTGCTTAAACCTTGCCTTATCCCACAAGGGTGTCATGCAGACTGATTTATTCAAATACCCGCAAAGCGGAATACAATCTTTGGTCTCAAAGTATCAAGCGCATATAGAGGAAAGTTTCCTGTTCAGCCAGATATACTACCATGTAGGAATCACGTCCTTGGCATACAATTTCGCTTTTGGTACCTCGGTAGGAATTACATACGGCAGTCCCGTCATGACTAAATTATTAATAAAATCCCATTTGATATACGGACAGTATCCCGCGGCCGAGAAGTTTATATCCTTATTGGAAAAGACATGGGCCTATCACGGATGGGCCTCCTCGCAACGAAAGTTCTTATATAATGACCAAGCGGTGGAGAGTGACCCGGAATTAGGTACAAAAAGAAAAAGCCTATCCAGCGACAAAGACCTTTTCGCCAATATAATCGGATTGTTTGATAACCTAATGATTATATTGGAAGAGAATCCCCTGAATAAAGCCGCATTGGATTATACGATCGGTACGTTATTATTATCGAAAGACCTGCCCGCTATAAAAACGTTTGTTGAAAGATTCAGTGGGACGGAAGTACTCCCTGTATTACCCGAACCCTTGCAACAAGCCGTGATCTCTTATGCGGAGCATGATCCGGAATATTGCCGCAAGTATGGGGTAACCGATAAAGTCCTGTCCGAGTTCTCGATATTCAAGCAACGTGTATTGGGACTAAGGCATGCCCGACAAAATGTAGCGACTGGAATAGCCGACTATCAACCTACTTTCTGGTACTATTTGATACTCTCTAAATAAAACACATATGGAAAGACAGACTTACACAAATACAAACCGATATCTTTTCCTTTTTCTCATCGCCTTGATGGTTTCATGCTCCAAAAGCGACGTACAGATCGCCAAGAGTCTAAACAAGGAAATCGCCATTTATCCGGATTACAAGGATGTGACCATCCCTGTGAACATCGCCCCGCTCAATTTCTCTATCGCCGATAGCAGTGAGCACTGCCTTATCATTAAAGGGGAAAAGACTCAACTCCAAGTCTATAGCGATGAGGGGCTCTTTGAGATTCCACAAAAGAGATGGAAAGCCTTATTGAAAGAGAATGCCGGAAACCAAATAGAATTGACCATCGCTAAACGCATGCAGGGCGAATGGAACGCCTATACGCCTTTTCATATGGACATCGTAAATGATTCCATTGATAAATATATAGCCTATCGGTTATTAGCCTTGAGCAATGATATGTGGAACAGGATGGGTATCTATCAACGAAACTTGGAGAATTATGACCAAAGCGTGATTTATGAGAATAGCCTAACCGACTATAACTGCGTAAACTGCCACACGTTTTCCTCCGGGAACCCAGATAAAATGATTTTCCATATGCGAGGCAAACACGCCGGTTCCGTACTGATTGATGGAAAGAAAATCACCAAGCTAAATACAAAGACTCCCGAGACCGTCTCAAACTTTGTCTACATGTATTGGCATCCGAATGGTAACTATCTGGCGGCCACCGTATGCGATACCTACCAAAACTTCTTCATCAATAATCCCAATACGCTGGAAGTATTGGATCATAACTCCGATATCGTGATCTACGACGTGAAGAAGAACGAGGTATTCTCTTGCGAAGCGTTAAATTCCAAAGACGCATGGCAAATATTCCCTGCGTTCTCTCCCGATGGGAAGAGCCTCTATTTCAGTTCGACCGCCGCCGTAGATTCTATTTCTAAGAATTTCAGACAAATGACCTACAGCCTATGCCGTGTCGACTTTGACCCGGAAACCCGCACCCTAGGCCAGCAAGTAGATACTTTATACAATGGCCGGGCCAACCACAAAAGCGTATCCTTCCCTAGAATCTCACCGGATGGTAAATATCTGGCTTTTACCCTACAGGAATATGGCGGTTTCGGGGTTTGGCATAAAGACGCCGAATTATATATGATCCGCCTATCCGACGGAAAGACGTACCCGCTGAGCGAGGCGAACAGCGCCGAAGGAGAAAGCTACCATTCATGGAGCCACAACAATCGTTGGCTGGTATTTAGCAGTCGCAGGTTGGATGGATTATACACACGCCCGTTCTTTACCTATATCGATGATAAAGGCACGGCCCATAAACCATTCCTCCTGCCACAAAGAAATCCCGTAAAATATTATAAAGACTTGTTGTGGACTTACAACCTCCCGGAGTTTATACAAGAAAAGGTCCAAGTAGACACTCATGCCGTGATGGAAACAATGAGAAATACAAAAGGAATCCATGTAAAATAAGAACAATAGCTAGGGTGGGTGAAAGGAGATAAGGATGTCTGTTTGGTTAAATCTACCCACCCTTAGCTATTGATCTGTTTGCTCACTCTTTTATCTTCACCGAGAATAGAAATAGAGCGTTTCAAATCAACGCCCATATTTCCATTTGTCGTATTCATAAAATAAGTACAAACTTTCGGCAATCAGATTTCACTCTTTAGTGAAACAAACATATGTAATCTGCGTTTATAGATTATCAAATGTCTCTTTAAAAACTTGAGACAAAAATAAACTATTTTGATAGAAAAATAGGTCTGTAAATATTCACATTTTATTCACAACACACACCAAAACGTTCATTTATCCAAGGAAGCATCACAATTTAACATCTAACCGCTCCATCATCACTCCGGTCTTCTCCCTTGCCTCCGTCACATCCAAACCACGAGCCAGCAAGACGGCCATACGGCGATGTCCATGAACTTCCGGTTTTCCAAAGAAACGCATCTGCGTATCGGGTTGTTCCAAGACCTTATCCAGATTCCCCAAAGACAACCGGTCACTGTCCCCTTCCACTACGACGGCACGGGAAGCTCCCGCTCCATGAAACGCGATATTAGGGATCGGCAAGCCAAGCACCGCACGGGCGTGCAAAGCGAATTGAGACAAATCTTGCGTAATCATCGTCACCATTCCGGTATCGTGCGGACGGGGGGAAACCTCGCTGAATATGACATCGTCTCCTTTAATGAATAATTCCACGCCAAAAATACCACGTCCGCCTAAAGCCTCGGTGATCTTACCGGCGATCTCACGGGCTTTCGCTTTAGCGGCAAGGCTCATGGCTTGCGGTTGCCAAGACTCCCGGTAATCACCATCCACCTGAACATGTCCTACGGGTTCCAAGAAAGACGTTCCTCCGATATGCCGAACCGTCAGCTGGGTAATCTCATAGTCGAAATCCACGAAACCTTCCACGATCACCTTACCCGCTCCAGCACGTCCGCCTTCTTGGGCGTACTGCCAAGCACGATCGATATCCTTTTCCTCACGAACCACGCTCTGTCCGTGTCCGCTCGAGCTCATGATCGGCTTCACCACGCAAGGCATACCGATTACCTTCACCGCTTCTTTGAATTCCTCCTCGGTCTCGGCGAAACGATACGGCGAGGTAGGCAAGCCCAGCTCCTCGGCCGCCAAGCGGCGGATTCCCTCACGGTTCATCGTCAGCCAAGTGGCACGGGCGGTAGGAATCACATGGTATCCCTCTTCCTCCAGTTCCATCAAGGTACGGGTAGCGATCGCCTCCACCTCCGGCACGATATAATCCGGTTTCTCTTTCTCGATGATCTCCCGCAAGGCATCGCCATCCAGCATGGAGACCACATAGGAACGATGCGCCACTTGCATGGCCGGAGCGTCCGGATACTTATCCAAGGCGATTACCTCCACGCCATAACGCTGCAACTCTATTACAAACTCTTTCCCCAATTCGCCCGAGCCACAAAGCACGACTTTAGTTGCCGTAGCCGATTTGGGCGTACCAATTGTTACCATAAATCTTTCTGCTATTTGAATTTCGCCGCAAAGGTAAGGCTTTAGATAAAGATAGCCTAGGGCTTTTTTCTTTATCTATTAAGTGGAAGAAGCAGAGAGATTCATTATCTATCAGTTGTTGGACGATCATGCACCAACTGTTGGATGATCGTCTACCAATTGGTGCATGATCGTCTAACGGATGGTAGAAGATGTATACATATAGTACCGGCACGTAAAGTTACCGCACGTACAAGTTAATAGATATAGATGGTAGAGCTAAACCTTTTCGATCAAAACCTTTTGTTAATATTACATAATTATAAGTACCTTGCGATACAAGGTATCTTAGTAAAGCATATATTTGTGACCAAATGATAAAAGTGTTCACCAACAGTGTAACTTATTTAGCAAACTGTACGTCTAATATATAAAGTAACTACATAATATGATGATTCAACTGAGAGGAATAAACAAAACGTACTTCAACGGAGCCCCCCTGCACGTTTTGAAAGGTATCGACCTAGATATAGAGAAGGGAGAGATGGTATCTATTATGGGAGCGTCCGGTTCCGGTAAGTCAACCTTATTGAATATCTTAGGGATATTAGATACGTACGACACGGGCACCTATCAATTAAACGGGCAGTTGATTCAGAATCTCAGCGAAAGCCGTGCCGCCGAGCTGAGGAACCGTATGATCGGCTTCATTTTTCAATCTTTTAACTTAATCTCATTCAAGAACGCCATGGAGAACGTTGCCCTCCCACTCTATTATCAAGGGGTCAGCCGGAAAAAGAGGAATGCCATGGCACTGGAATACTTGGACATGGTGGGATTGAAAGATTGGGCGGAGCATATGCCGAATGAGATGTCCGGTGGACAGAAGCAACGGGTAGCGATCGCCCGGGCCTTGATAGCGAAACCCCAAGTCATATTGGCCGACGAGCCGACCGGAGCGTTGGATAGCAAGACGACCGTGGAGGTAATGGAACTACTACGCAAGGTAAACCTAGAAGGGATGACCATGGTGATCGTTACCCACGAACCCTCCGTAGCGGAGGCTACAGACCGGATTATCCGGGTAAAGGACGGGTTGATTGAACGTATCGAAAAAGAAGAGAATCATGTTTGACTTTGATAATTTCAGGGAAATATGGAGCACCATCAAAAAGAATAAGCTCCGTACCTTCTTGACCGGCTTCTCGGTCTCATGGGGTATTTTCATGTTGATCGTGTTACTGGGGGCGGGAAACGGGTTGCGCAATGGCATCATGTACAACTTCAGGAATATGTCTACCAACCGGGTCGAGGTATGGACACGCTATACCACCAAGCCTTGGAAAGGTATGCAATCCAACCGCAGCATCAGTTTCAAGGAAGAGGACCTAGGCGCCTTGAAGAGAGACTTCAAGGAGGTGGATCTTTGCTCGGCTACGATCTCCCACAATGACACGATCACTTACAACGAGGAATATGTGACGGGACAAACCAATGGCGTATATCCGGATCATGCCCCGATCAATTACGTGAATGTAGAGACGCATAACGGCCGCTTCATCAATGAGCAGGACATGAGGGACCGAAGAAAAGTAATCGTGATCAGTCCCCGTATGGCGGAGGTCTTGTTTCGTGACGAGAAGCCGCTGGGTAAATACGTGAAATGCGGGAATATGATGTATCAAGTAGTCGGCGTGTACAACGATGATGACAAAAGCAATAACGCTCCCGCTTACATCCCATTCTCCGTAGCCCAATTGCTCTATAATAAAGGATACGGCTTCGGATCGCTAACGTTTACCTTGAAAGGGGTGACTACCGAAGAGGAGAATGAGGCTTTCGAGGAAAGTTTCCGGGAATGGATGGCACGCCGCCACCAATTCGACCCGACAGACAAGAACGCTATCGGTATGTGGAACATGGCGAATGAGTTCTTGATGTGGAATAATATAATGAACGGGATTACCTTGTTTATCTGGATTATCGGTATCGGAACGTTGATGGCAGGAATCGTGGGAGTTAGCAACATCATGCTGATCACCGTACGGGAACGGACCCGGGAGTTCGGCATACGCAAGGCATTGGGAGCTAAACCCGGCTCGATCTTGGCATTAGTAATCGCCGAGTCCATCCTCGTAACAGCCGTCTTCGGCTATGTCGGGATGATCATGGGGATCGGGCTCACGGAGCTAATCAATCACGCGATGGAAATGGCCCAAGCCGGAGCCCAATCCGGTGGGAATATCGGAGAAGACACGACGGTCTTCCGTAACCCGACCGTCAATCTGGCGATAGCTAGCTCCGCTACGGTCTTGATCATCGCGGCCGGTGTATTGGCGGGTTATTTCCCGGCACGCAAGGCGGTGAAAGTCACGGCTATCGAAGCCATGAGAACGGAATAATCATAAAAAAGAAAAGAACCATGTTTGACATAGACAGATGGGTAGAGATATGGGTGACGATCACCCGAAACAAGACACGCAGCTTGTTGACCTGCTTCGGCGTATTCTGGGGAATCCTGATGTTGGTGATTCTATTGGGAGCCGGAAACGGGATGAAGAACGCCATGTTCTCGAATATCAACGGATTCGCCACAAACTCCGCCTTCTTTTTCTCCGACCGGACCAGCGAATCGTACAAAGGCTTTAACAAGGGGCGTCAATGGGACATGCGAAACCGGGACGTGGAGAGCATCCGGAAACAGGTGAAGGACATCGAGGCCGTCTCCCCCATCATCTGGGGAAATCGCTCGGACAAGAATATCGTTTTCGGCCAATTAAGCGGTACTTATAACGTAAAAGGCGTGCAGCCCGATTATTTCAAGATCGAGACCCAGCAGCTTTATTACGGACGGTTACTAAACGAGATCGACGAGATCGAGAAACGTAAGGTTTGCTTGATCGGCGCTAAGGTGAACGAGGTATTGTTCAAGGGAAATGATCCCTGCGGGAAATATATCCGGGTAAACGGGATTTACTACCAAGTGGTAGGCGTCACGAAGCAACGAGCCTCTAGCGTCAATATCGGCGGACGGGCCGAGGAAAGCGTATTCCTCCCTTTCAGTACCATGCAACAGACGCTGAACCAAGGGGATATCATTCACTTCTTGTGCGTGAGCGCCAAACCCGGCTATAAGATCGATCCGGTGATCACGCAGATCAAGGATATCGTAAAGAGCCAGAACCAGATCTCTCCTACCGACCCGCAGGCCGTGACGGTGATCAACTTGGCGGCTCAGTTCGAGACCTTCAATATGCTCTTTATCGGTATCGATATCTTGATCTGGCTCGTGGGTATGGGTACGTTATTGGCGGGTATTATCGGTGTAAGTAATATCATGATGGTAACGGTCAAGGAGCGTACCCGGGAAATCGGCGTACGCAGGGCCTTGGGAGCGAAACCTTGGAACATCATCTCGCAGATCATGAGCGAGAGTCTGCTACTTACGGCCTTAGCGGGTTTGTTGGGGTTAAGCGCCGGGGTATTCCTGCTCGATCTTGTAGATAAGATCATGAGTGCCCAGCCGGCTTCCAACGGAACCATGATGGAGCATCCGGAGGTAAGCATCCAGATCGCGGTAGCGGCCACGGTGATCTTATTATTCAGCGGTCTGCTGGCCGGGCTGATCCCCGCATGGCGAGCTATGCAGATCAAGGCGATAGATGCCATACGAGAAGAATAAACAACAATTGTCAATTAATAAAACTATATAATCATGAAGAATCGCATTGTAAAAAAGATCCTGCGTATCATCTTATTAGTACTTGTGGGAGCAGCGGTAATCGGTACATTCTATTTCTTATGGAAGAAAGCGCAACCGGTCATCACCGTTTATGAGATCGTAACCCCTGAAAAAGGGGATGTGGAAACCAAGACGGTCGCTACCGGAAACGTAGAGCCTCGTTTCGAGGTGGAGATCAAGCCGCAGATATCCGGTATCATCTCCGAGCTGAAGAAAGAAGCGGGGCAGATGGTCCAAGCGGGAGAGATTATCGCCATTATCAAGGTAATCCCCGAGATGGTACAGCTCAACAGCGCCGAATCGCGCGTGAACCTCGCCAATATCTCTTTGAAGCAAGTGGAAGAGACTTATAAGCGGGATACGCAATTATTTAAGCAAGGTGTTATCGCCCAAGAAGATTTCGATCTTTCCAAAGCGAACTACCTGAAAGCCGTGGAGGAAAAGGATAACGCACAAAGTGCCTTGGAGATCATCCGCGACGGTATAGCCAAGAACTCCAGCGTAGCCAGTACGACCCAAATCCGTAGTACCATTACCGGTATGATCTTGGACATCCCCGTTAAAGTAGGTAACTCGGTTATCCAAGCGAATAATTTCAATGATGGCACGACGATCGCTACCGTAGCCAATATGAACGACATGATCTTCAAAGGAAACGTAGACGAGACCGAGATCGGACGCATCCACGAGGGAATGCCGATCAAATTGACCGTCGGCGCCATGGAAAGCCGTTCATTCGACGCTTTGCTGGAATATGTATCGCCCAAGGGAGTAGACAAGAATGGAGCCATTCAATTTGAGATCAAGGCGGCCGTAACGATCCCCGAAGATGCTTTCATCCGTGCGGGATATAGCGCCAACGCCGAGATCGTGCTAAAACGTGCGGAAGACGTTCTTACGATCCCGGAAAGCACGGTCGAGTTCCAAGGGGATTCCGCATTCGTTCAGTTAGTTAAACAAGAGCAACCGGAGCAAGTCTTCGAGAAGCATCCGGTAAAGGTAGGTCTGTCCGACGGTATCAAGATCGAGATTCAAGAAGGACTGGCCGCGACCGATAAAGTCCGGGGCGCAGCTATTGACCCGAATAAGAAATAAAAGAAAGATTGTATGATGAGAAGAAACTTATATATACTGGCAATCGCTTCCCTCCTGTCCGGAAACTATGTTTTCGCTCAGGATGCGGTGAAGCAATGGAGTCTGGAGGAGTGCATCCAATATGCCATCGAGCATAATATCGACTTAAAGCAAAAGGAGCAGGAACAGGAAAGCCGAAAGGTAGACTTACATACCAGCAAATACAGTTGGCTCCCGGCCCTAAACGGCAGTCTTGGACAGAGCTTCCAGTTCGGACGCTCCACGTCTAAATCCGGGGTGATCGTGGACCAGAACGCCGCCAATTCCACATTGGGGATCAATCTGGACATGCCTTTATTTGACGGGTTAAAAATACCGAACGATATCGCCGCCCGCAAACTTGATCTAAAAGCGTCTATCGAGAACTTGAATAAGGCGAGAGAAGACCTATCCATCAATATAGCTTCCTACTACCTGCAAGTACTTTATAATAAAGAGCTGCTGAAAATAGCGCGACTGCAAGTGGAACTAGACAAGGAGCAGGTGAATAAAACGGAAGCCATGGTGAACGCCGGAAAGGTGCCTCTTTCCCAACTGTATGATATCAAGGCCCAATTAGCGAAAGATGAGGTCACGCTCACCGAGTCGCAAAACAATGTGAACCTCGCTTTACTGGATCTGGCGCAAAGTCTGGAACTAGAGCGAAGCGACCGGAATTTCGATATACAGACTCCTGTAATTGAAGATGCGGTGGCTGATAATATGAGCAGTATCCTACCTCCGGAAAACATTTACGATCATGCGGTTACGTTCAAGCCTCAGATCAAGGAACAACAGTATTTGCTAGAGAGCCAAAAGAAAATGTTGCGTGTCGCGCAAGCGGGCTATTACCCCAAGTTAAATTTCGGGGCTAGTTACAGCAATGGATATTATCATTCTACTTCCGGAGGTGAATTTGCCGATACGCGTTCCTTTAGCGAGCAGTTTAAGCAGAATGGGCAAAAGATCGTCGGATTCTCATTGAGTATTCCACTTTTCAACCGCTTCCAAGTACGCAATAGCGTTCGTACCGCAAGGATTAACATTATCAACCGGGAATTGCTGATGGAAAATACAAAGAAAACATTATACAAGGAAATCCAGCAAGCGTACTACAACGCAACGGCTTCCCAAGAGAAATATACGGCTTCCGACAAATCCGTCACGGCGAGCAAGGAAGCGTTCAATTATGCCCAAGAGCGTTACAACGCAGGTAAAAGCACTGTCTTTGAATTTAATGAGGCTAAAACAAAATACGCGCAAAGTCTAGCGGAACAGGCACAGGCCAAATATGATTTTATCTTCCGTACGAAGATTCTAGATTTCTATAATGGCAACCCTATCCGTTTATAAACGTTAATTAATACTTCATTTTTTTCATTATACACACAAAGTTTAAGAAGGTGTCTGAAAAGGATGCCTTCCTTTTTTGTTATGCTGCCCGTTTATTATCCATTTTTATTTTTAAAACATCTT
>PPYE01170304.1_pt1 | contig 71111 bp, 64 predicted proteins | sample 1559881 | NCBI WGS metagenome assembly PPYE01 (sample SAMN08240022, study PRJNA423297) | Human gut metagenome, whole genome shotgun sequencing project. | reverse complement strand
GTTTAGAGCGTGTTTAGAGCCGTAATTGATGATATGACAGAAAGTTAAGACATTGGAAGCTGTTTGGAATAAATTTAAATAATAACATAATAAAGACATAGAACGATATGGCAACATTTAAAGCGTGTGTTCAAAAAGAACGCAAGGACGGATTTTATCCGGTTTATATCAGAGTTACTCACCATAGAGGGACACAATTCATGAAGACCGACAAGATGGTCACGAAGAAAGAACTTTCCAGAGCGAAAGAAATCGAAGACCCCTACGTGCTTCAGTATTGTGCCGGGCGGATAGTGGAATATAACGAGCGGCTCAACAAAAAAGACATTGAACATTGGACGGTCAAGGAAGTGGTGGATTTTCTTACGAACAGCAATGACGATATTTGTTTTTCGGATTATGCGAGAGTGCATATCGACAGAATGATTGACCGTGGGCAGGAAAGGAATGCCAAGAACTACAAGCTTGCCCTACAACATCTGGAACGGTTCATCGGAACCAACCAAGTGATGTTCGCTCAGTTGACCTCCACGCAGGTGAACAAATGGATAAAGTCGCTTGAACAGACGCATAGGGCAAAGGAAATGTATCCAATCTGTATGCGTCAGGTATTTAAAGCCGCCATGTTGGAGTACAACGATTACGATAACGGTATAATCCGTATCAAAGTCAACCCATGGGTGAAAGTGGAAATACCAACGGCTGATCGTGCGGAGAAGCTTGCCATTACCCCCGAAGCATGTCGGGAGTTCTTTTCATTCCCTCTGCCGGAAAGTAAGATGAAATATCCACAGACGGAGTTCGGGCGTGATGTTGCCATGATGGTGCTTTGCCTTGCAGGAATCAACACGATTGACCTGTACAATCTAAGAAAGCAGGATTACCGGAACGGAATTATCCACTACCAACGGGCCAAAACGAAGAAGTTCCGTGCGGATGGTGCGTATATGGAAATGCGGGTGCCAGCAATCATCCAGCCGCTATTTGAAAAGTACATGAACACGGCAAAAGATGATGAGCGTTTGTTCAATTTCTATCAGCGCATGACTACATCGGACAGTTTTTGCGCCAATGTCAACAGTGGGATAAGGCAATTATGCAAGGCTATGGGAATGCCAAAGGAAGAGTGGTATTCGGCTTACACGTTCCGGCATACATGGGGAACAGTAGCTCAGAATGATGTACGTGCCTCTATCTCGGAAGTGGCGTTTGGCATGAACCATAGCAATGGACACAACGTAACACGAGGGTATATCAAGATTGACTTCTCCCCTGCTTGGGAACTGAACGAGAAAGTAATTGATTTCATTTTCTTCTCCGGTAAGGCTTCTGTACGTGAGCAGAAACAGGAGGATGTGCATTTCCGCTTGTCATACCGCTATATGGTGAATGCGGCTGCATACCACAACGGGCAAAAGGTGGCGGAACTGACCGATGTAGGCTTCAACAATGTGGACGAGGTGATTGCCCGGCTCGTAACTATGCTGCCGGATGATATTCCGAACCGTTCGATGGTGATGTTCAAAATCGTCAATCTCGATAAAGACCAGACGGTGGTGTATCAGCGGCAGAAAGGGAAAGGTTTTTAAAACAGAAACAATATGGGACAGTATAGAGTAAGCAACTTGTTCCCAAATGTGGAACGAATTAAAATCAAAGTCATAGACACCAACGCATGGGCATGGAACAGGCTACGTGAATTTAGTTTGTTCCCGGAGTCGGAAACATCCTTTCATTTTGATTGCCCCATGAGCAAATGTTTGGGACACACAAGTGGAATCACATTCAGGCAGGTTATTGCACAAATGGTTTCAGGGCGTGAATGCCATAGACAAGAACGATTGGCATGTGGCGGTTACGGAGGCTATAACTTTACTTTTCATTGTGATTGGTATGCAGTTCTGGATATTTCGATAACCTACCGAATTCCTTGATGCGTTCTATCACGCACCTGCCTATGAACGAACAGATGTAGTCTTTTCGGCTGCGAATCTCGTTTTCAGCGGCCAAGCGGACGCTCATGTGAGTAGTGGTTTCTTGTGCTGAATTAAACTCACGCAGAACCGGTGAAAGTTGATCTTCGATTTTTTCAAGCTCGCAATATTGTCTTGCATAGCTTTCCAGTTCCAATATCCAGTCCGGGAATGATTGTTCTTTTTCCATGCTGATGATTTTATCATCGCAAAAATAACGGGTGGGTGCTTTCCTGCCCGTTTATCTTTTTACGACCGAAGCCTGCAAGGTATTTTTCTTTGTAGGCTTTCTTTTTAAACTCCCCTTTTATTCCCCCTAAAATCGAAATTTCTCTCACGTGCGCACGCACGCGCGGTAGACGTAGTAGATATATATACTTTACTTTACGGCAAAATACGGGAGTTTTCGCACATTCTTCCGGAATAATCCTGCATTCTTCCCGAATAATTACGGAAGAATGTGCGATTATTCCCGAAGAATCAAATAGTTAATGAAATAAAACAAATGTAATAAAGCGGGTGTTTTAACTTAAAATTTACACCTATTAGTGTACGTTTATAAATTTCGAGCTAAAATTAACATTCATTATTCTGGAATAATCGGCTATTCTTCCGTAATAATTCCCGAATAATGTGGCATTCCTCCCGAAAAAAGCCTTATTCTTCCACCATTATTCGGGAATAATCCTATATTCTTCCGTAATAATCACACATTCTTCCCGAATAATTACGGAATAATGTGCCATTATTCCCGAACGCTTCCTGAACGCTTCCGACTGCTTACAGACATAAAAAAGCGACATTCTCTCGAACATCGCTTCAAAGCAAATCAGTAAAATCGTCCCCTTTTCGGGTTGGGGTTCCCTTGACATGAAGACAATCTAAAGTAGAGGGTAATAGATTATTCTTCCTCGTCTTCTTCTCCGGCAAGTTTGACAAGCTTGTCCTCAATGGTGAGTTTGACCTCGCCATCGTCTATGCTGATATTCTTAGGCATGATGATTTTAATGAACTCTGTCGACACTTTCACCCTGTCTTTGGGGTCAAGTTCCAGGAAGTCCTGCATTATTAGTGGCGTCACATCTCCTTCGGGTATAGTGTTGTGCGCTTCAAGCCATTTCTCAATCATCCCTTTTGCCAGTGCCGTTATTTTGTTGGGCGTACCTTTTTGCCGCCCTCCGGTCTTTTTTCCTATTGCCATAATGATTTGTATGTAAAAAGATAAAATGATGATGCGAAGATAACGGCTTACTTTCGCACGCAAGGTATAACTTTTAATAATCAAAAACTAAAGTCTTATGGGTTTAATAGGAAGTGCCATAGGTGCTGCAGGCAGCATTTTCGGTGGGATCAAGGCATCCAAGGCCATGAAGAAAGCAAAACGTAATGTTGAGGCTCAACGGCAAAAGAATCAGGACTGGTACGACAGGCGGTACAACGAGGATGCCACTCAGCGGGCTGATGCACAACGCATCCTTACGCAAACTGAAGAGAGTATAAAACAACGTAATAAAGCCGCTGCCGGTAGTGCAGCCGTCATGGGCGGTACTGATGAAAGTGTGGCAGCGGCCAAAGAAGCGAACAACAAGGCTCTTGCCGATGCAACATCACAGATTGCCGCTGATGCAGAAGCACGTAAGGACAATATCGAAGCCACTTATATGCAAAACGACAATGCTTTCGTGGAACAGCTTAACGCCATTGAGCAAGGCAAGGCCAATGCCATATCGGGAGCTGTACAAGGAGTAACTAACGCGGTAAGTCAAATGCCTTTCTAAACTATTTCAATATGGCAACAATGGATGATATTTTAGGAAACGGAGGTGGTACGCCTCCGCCCAAAGGTTCTAAGGAATGGCACGAACAGCAGCAAGACGCTCCTTCCGTATCATCCCCGGCAAAGGGTACACAGAAATGGACGGAACAACAAGCAGCTGCGGCTCCTGCCGTTACCGGCTCCCAATCTGAAACGGTCGCTGCACCTCCGGCCAAACAAGCCGATGCGAACGGTGGCAGTCTCTCATACACTGAATTGTACAAAAAACTCAATCCCTATAAACCGCCAACGGACGAGGAACTTGCTAAAGAAAAGAAGAAGCAGAAACGTGAACAGATATTCGCAGCCATTGGTGATGGTATATCGGCACTCTCGAACTTGTTCTTCACCACGCAGTACGCTCCAAATATGTATACCGGTAAGAATACCATGTCAGAACGTACCAAAGTGAGATATGACAAGCTGATGAAAGAACGTGAAGGCAAGGAGAAAGAATATTATGAGGGGCTGATGAGGGCAAGAATCGCTGATGAAGAAAGGGATGACCGTGAACGTAAGTGGCAAAGGCAGCTTGGTCTTGACGATTATAACCGCATACGGAACGATGCCAAAGAGGAACGCGACAGGCAGATGTTTGAATTGAATATCCAACTGCAAGGCAATAAAATATCCGCATCCGAAGCTGAAGCCAAACGCAAAGGAATTGAAGCAAAATATGCAGAAGAACTTGAAAAGGCAAGGCTTGAAACCGAAAAGGCTAAAGCTGGTGCTTCAAAGGCTTCCGCTTCCGCATCCAATGCCAGAGCAGAATATTACAACCGAGGTGGTGGCAGTGGAAAGGCTGGAGAATATCCGTGGTATGACAGCGATGGTAACAAGCATTTTGCACACTCGTATGAAGCCATGCGTCAGAACGCCATAGACAATGGAACATGGAACGAAGAAACTCAGGCTTCGACCACCGAGGTCAAAAGTGGAAGAGGGAAAACCGTCAAGACATCTGAAACGACAAAGCCCGGTAAAGGACATTCTTCTAAGCCACAGAAAAAAAGTCCAACGGCCGATAATAAAAAGAAAAGTCCAACATCATAAATAAAATACTATGCCTGAAGAAAAGGATAAGATAAAAAAACTGTATGATACGTTTGTTTCTGATGGTTACGACATGGAGAGCGAAGAAGATTTTCGCAAGAACCTGTTAGATTCAACCAAACGTAAAGCGGCTTACGACGCTCTTGTAAAAGATGGTTATGATATGGAGCCGTTTGAAGAATTTGAAAGCAATATAGGGTTTGGAAAGGAACGAACCTCATCGCAACAATCGGGAAACAGTGCTTCCGGAACGGTTGAAGAACCCATTTCACCTGCTAATGAACAGACATGGCAACCTACAGAAAAGGAGAAAGTAGCGATGTTGACCGAAACCGACCGTATTATGAACGATGTGAAATCCCATACACAAACATTCAACGAACGCATAGACAATATGCAGGAATATGGGATAAATCCCGGCTTGCAGACCAAAGAGGGAAAGATGATATTCAATCCTGAAAGTGGGAAGTTGGAGAAAACGTTCCTCACTCCTGCCGGAAATCGTTATTACAGCAAGTCATTGGCTGACATGGAAAGCTTTCAGTACCGCCAAGCTGCCGATATGTCCATAGGCGGACAGTTGCGCAAGGCAAACCTCCGGTTGCAGGAGTTGAAAGCCAAGCAAGCGGAAAGAGCATCAGAAGTACACAAGGAATGGGCAGAAGAGACAGAAAACAACAAAGCCCCTCTCGCTGCCATACTGGGAGCTGCCACTTATACGCCCCGCCAACAATCTGACAAGGAAAACCGTGCGTTATCCGTAGCCATTCGTGAAACAGAGGAACTGATTAAGAACCTTGAAGAACAGAAAGATCGTGAAAACGGTGTAGATGTAGGCTTTTGGCGTGGTTTCGGTCGCACTATGGGTGATGTGCGCACGTGGGATTTCGGTATGGGTGATATGCGTGACGCATTTACGATGATGAATGCCGATGAACTGAAAAAAGAAAATGCCACAGAGGGTGAACGTGAAGCGCATGATGCAATGATGGGCGCAATCCATGAGAAGCAACAAGCAGAGGAAAGATACAGCGGAAATGCAGATTTTTGGAACAGAGCAGGTGTAATGACAGGCTATATGCCGTCCTTCATGCTGGATTTCGTATTGACAGGTGGAGGATTTAACGGATTGTCCTCTTTCTCCAAAGGAAGTACCAAACTTGCAACAAAGGTTATAAGCAAAGAAACGGCTGAAAAAATGGCTCAGCAGGGTTTCAAGTCCTATATCAAAGAAAATGGAGCCAAAGGTTTGGGACGGTATGCAAGCGACTGGACCATCAAAGCACTCGGTACAACTGCAGATGATTTGCTTGTACGCGCTCCACTTATGGCCAATACAGTACAGGCAGGGAAAACTACTGCTGACATTATTGACCGTAAACTGGGTGATGTGGTTGTTGATGAGAACGGCAACTATGATTTTTCCAACGACAAGACTTGGGGGGATGCCATTTGGCAAAGTGAAGCCAATGCCATCATTGAGAATTATTCGGAAATGTTCGGTGCGCATCTTGATCCGGCCTTTACTCTTGGGAATATGAGCAAACTCGCCAATGTTGTAGGTGCAAAACGTATCGGTGCAGTGCTTTCAAAGGCTGACGCAAGTGCGTTGAACGGTATCATGGGACAAACTCATCAGATGTTCAACAAAATGGGTGTGAGTGATTATGTCGGTGAGGTTTCGGAAGAATACTACGGACAACTGTGGCGCACCATGCTCAATCTTGATGATGCCTATCAACAGAATCCGGACGGTACACGTACCAATTTGTTTGCCAGTGGCCAATTTCATGGTGACATTTGGGGAGGCATGGCACTCTCTATGGGATTGATGGGCGCAGGAAAACATACTTTGTCTGCTGCAAATTATACTTCCATGAAGCATGGTGTAAATAAAGCGGACGCAAAAGTGAATGAATTACTCGGCAAAGAGGTATGGGAGCCATTAAAGGCGACGCTTGACCTTACTACCAATGAGAATATCGGTGAAGTTGCGGAACTTATTGCCGGTGATAAAGATTTTACCATCAATGAGAAAGCTGCCGTTCTGGATTATATGGAACGCTCGTTGAATTTGCGAGGATTTAACCTTGCTTCTATGGCTCAATCACGTGGCGGCAACCGAAACGAAAGTGTACAACAAGCAAATGACAGTTATCTCGACGGGTATAATATCATTTCTTCGCAGGAGATGAACGATGCAAAGAACATGTATGAGTATCAGCGTGCAAGGGTTGCAGACCTCGTGGATGAGAGCATGTTTGCAATGATTGAAGAAAATCCGATTGCCGCATTAGAGTTTGTGAATGGCAACGAACAATGGAATGATGAAGATAAGGTTTCCGTAATCGATTATATTAATGCCAAGCAGGTGTATAACGGCATGATACAACGTGTACGTGATGATATAGACGGTCGTATCGAGCAGAGCAACTCAATGATAGATGCACGTGTGAACCATAATACCGGCATGATACAGGGGGCAACCATGAAGCAGGATGAGCGGAAGGTGTATGTAATCAGCGGCAAGCTTGTACCGTATGACGATGGTAGCGGTGTGAGCGTAACTGATTCGGACAACAGCATCATCATTCGCGATTCGGAAACCGGCGCACTTGAACAAGTATCACCTGATGCAGTATTGTCTCTTGATGAATCGCAAGACCCTAACGAGCAAAAAGAATTGGCAGAACAAGCCATTGTGGAGCAGTTCGCACGTGAAGCGGCTGATAAGATAGACGGTAAGGTTACATTCAATTCGGGTGATGCCTATACTATTACCGGACAGGATGGTTCACAGATGCAAGTACAGGTTATAGCCAACGAGGACGGTATTGTGGATAATGGGGACGGCACAGTTAACGTATCGGACGGCGTGAATATCTTCCCGTTGGCAAAAGAAACCATACAGCAACAGGCTGATGCGGCAAATTTGGCACGTGTGGCGCAGTTCGAGCAGCAGAGAACCATTGAGAATGCCGAACGGAAACAGGAGATGCAAGAGGCTGAAAGACCACAATACGCCCTCAATGACATTGTTTCGCTTACCGATGAGAACGGCGTTACCGTCCGTGGCAATATCACAGCAGATGCCGATGCGGACGGCAAGTATGAGGTATTTACCGAAGCTCCTATCAACGGAAAGCGTGTGAACCTGTTCACTCGTGATGAACTTGACAATATGCTGTTGGAGCATAACGGAGTGGCATTTGAACATCCTGCCGAAAATGAGAGCAACAATGGTGCGGAAAATATTCCCGAAAATGATAACAATGCCCCTCAAAATATTCCTGCCATGCAGAGAATACCAAAGGATGAGCAGGGAGATCCACTATATGAGCAGGCCGACAGCGACACAGCTTGGGATGCCATTGTGGAGCAGACTGAGGGTGATGAGGATATGGCACAGACCGTAGCCGATGGAATGGTTGCCGACAAGGAAGAAGCCTTGAAGAAGTTGGAGAAAGCCAAATCGAAAGGTGGCAACTCCATTGCCGAAAAGATTGCTTCCGAGAAAGAACGCAAAGCGGCGATTGATGCAGCCAAACAGGAATTGCTCGTTTGGCAGAAGATAGCCGGTACCGCCAAACGCAGAAAAATGGAAGCGGATGATGAACGCAGACGTATTGCCGATGAAGCAGCCGCATTGCGAAAGGCAGAAGAAGAAAAGTTACGTGCCGAACGTGAGGAAGCGGAACGCATCGAGCGTGAAGCCCTGAACGGAGTGCCGGACATGGTGGACGACAAGCCGCAGGATGCACGGGCAAGAGGTTACAGACGCATGAACGGTCATAAGATAGACAGACAAGAGCCTGTGCAGGCATTGCAGGGAAAGGAGGTATCCGTAAAATTCAGTGATGATGCCATTGTAGGTGGTCGTGTAGCCGTGATTGATGTAAACTTGTTGCAACCGAGCCATATTCAAGGCGTGCGCAACCCTCTGCACTTTATTGACGAAGCGCAGCCAAAAGAACGGAATGACGAGGCAAGTGTATTGTCTGCACGAAAGATTGCCGGAGACATACGCCCCGAAGAAATCACATCTTCTGTTACCGCCTATACAGGCGCACCTACCGTGAACGCACGGGGCGAAGCCATACAGGGCAATAACCGAAGTGACGCACTTCGTATCATGTGGGAGAACCATCCGGAACAGGCGGCTCTTTACAAGCAGTATCTGAAAGACCATGCGGAAGAATTTGGATTACAAGCAGAAGACATTGAGGCTATGGAGCATCCTGTCCTCGTGAACATGGTTGATGTGGACGATGTAGAGGCTATCCGTCTTGGCCAGTATGTGGCACAGGACACAGAAAGTGGAGGTGTTGAACGCATCAAACCTAAAAACGCCTTGCAGCGCATGGGAGCCGAAATGCGTTCGTTTGCCAACTTGCTGCTTAGGACTTCGGATGATGAAATGTCATTTGCCGGACTTGTGGATTCCAATGGTGCAAATGTTTTGAAATGGATGAGCCAAAGAGGTTTCATTACCCCCACACAATACAAGAGTGCGTTTGACAGCAAGGGTAACTTGACTCCCGAATCCAAGAATGATTTGCGTGGTATCATGTATCAAAGCATTTTCAAGGACGGTAGTACACGGTTGGAGGAAATGTTCAACGTATTACCGGTAAAAGCACAAAAAGCTATTCTTGCCACTGCTTTTCGTGATTATGATAGTCCGAACAGTGAACGAATGGTAGATGAGATACAGAATTCCGTTCGTGCTTACTATGCTTTGTCCCAAGATAAAATGTTTGCAGAGGCAAAGAACTTCAAGGAAGCACGTACTGCCATAGAAAGTTGGAAACGCCAGTATCAAATGGATGATGTCACTGGGGAAAGTTATCTCCCTGCTGATAATTTCAGTAACTTTGTCCTGCATTTGGCCGCAATGTATAAAGGTGAAAGCCAAAGCTTCATTCAAAATACATTCGGCAAGATTTATGACCTTATACAAGGTACACAGGAAGAAACTCTGTTCGAACAACCGGACAATACCCCTCGGACGCTCGTACAGGCTATTAAAGAAGCATTAAATTTAGATTACAATGGACAACAACGAAGCAATGTATTGGTTGGCGATACTGCAACAAGCCAACGAGGGCAGCAAGGAAGCAATGGAACTCTTGCGCCAAGAGAACGAGTTGAGAACAGAAATGGGACAACTGATGATACAGGAAGAACTGAAAGCATTGGTGGACAAAGCGAAATAGAATCTTCTTTATCACAAGAAGAAATGCTGTTTTCTGATGATACTGACAATCAACTTAGTGCAAAAATAGCAAGACGTATTGAAGTTCAAGAAGATGATTGGATTGAAAGCGGAAAGTATGGCGATACTTATAAACAGACAATTATTGTTGATGGTACTCATAAAGTTATAAAAGTTGATGCACCTGATACGAAAGGTAATTATATAGGTAGCGCTTATGAGTATGACGGTCAAACATTCGGAGATTTATTGGATGTTCTTAATTATATTGATGCATCTTTGTCTTTAGCCAATGCTGTTGCAGTGGCAGAGAAAGAAACCGATACTACTCCTACGGAGAAACAGAAAGAAGCAGGCAATTATAAGAAAGGTCATGTGCAGGTTGGTACATTCAATATCACCATTGAGAACCCGAAAGGATCCGTTCGTAGTGGAATAGACACAGAGGGCAACAAGTGGGAAACAACCATGCAGAACACCTACGGCTACATTCGTGGCACGGAGGGCGTGGATGGAGACCACATAGACGTGTTCCTCTCTGATGATATTAACGGGTGGAACGGACGCAGGGTGTTCGTGGTGGACCAGTATAATGAGGACGGCAGCTTTGATGAGCATAAGGTAATGCTTGGTTTCAATGAGACTGACGATGCCGAGGCAGCTTACTTCGCGAATTATGACAGCGACTGGGCAAATAATCACAAGACAGTGGTAACTGCCGTAAACTTGGAGGATTTCGAGAAATGGATAGATAGTAGCCACCGGAAGACAAAAGCGTTTGCAGAATACAAGTCAGTCAAAAGTGTTGAGGAACAGAGTTCAGGTACACAAGTCGACAGACTTTCTGAAATCAAGTCACGCATTGAAGAACTGCACAAGGAACAAGAAGCCGCACATGGTCAGAGTGATATATTTGAGGAAGCCCGCATTATTTCCGAAATAAACGACCTCTTTGCTGAACAGCGGAAGTTAGAACAAAGCAATTCCAATGAAGAAACGACAACACCGACTGATGCTGCATACACCATTACTCCGGCACAGTACACCACCAAAAGAGGTAAGGTGTTGGATATGCACCTTGTGAAGTTCAATAATGAATTAAGAGATACTGTTCGGAAGCACACCACAATGTTTGCCAAACAACTGAAAGGCTGGTGGAACAAGGAAAAGCAAGGCTTCATGATGCGGAGCAAGGAAGATGCTGAACGCTTGGCAGAATATGCAACCGATGCACAATCACAACCACCTTTGTCTTTGTCTGATTTGTCAGAAGTAAATGACGGCAATGTGCAGTTTGCTGAGTCTCAACTTTTGGAAACATCTAAGCAAGAAGAAAAGCAGGAATACAGCCCAGTGTGGCAATATTCTGTTTCCGTTGACAAGAAAACCGGATTGACCACGTTGAAGCGCGATGATGTGAGTGGCCCTATCCCTATCGGGGATGGACGTTTCAATTATACGGCAAACAGTCCTGAAGAAATGTTGGAGATTGTACGTAATCCCAAGAATTTCAATCAGGAACTGCGTGACGCTGTTGAAACCATTCTTGAAAACAAGGTTAAGATTAGGGAGATTGTACGTACAGAAAAAGCGGAAGCCACAGAGCAAGAATCTAAGCCTGAAAATAATCCGAGTGGCAACCGTCTTGTTACCGATGAACGCTATGCAGAACTCCGTGAGCGTATGCGCAAGAAGTTGCTCGGTCAAATGAACATGGGCATAGACCCTGAAATACTTGCCATTGGTACGGAGATGGCTGTTTACCATTTGGAGAAAGGTGCACGCAAATTTACCGAGTATGCTACAGCTATGGTTGCAGACTTGGGCGATTCCATACGCCCTTACCTTAAAGCATTTTACAATGGTGCGAGAGATTTGCCGGAGGTGGCAGAGAACGGACTGGATGCAGACATGACTCCATACGATGAGGTACAACAATTCGATGTGACGAATTTTGATAAGAAAAGTATTGATGCGCTTGCTACCGCCGAAACCGTAACAAGAGAGACCGAGGTGGAGCAAGAGGCAGAGATTGCACAGGAACGCATCAAAAAAAGCCGCCCTGCACGTAAGAAGAATGAGAAAAAAGCAGTAATTTCACAGCAGTCAAATGAGTTGGGTTTGTTTGACGCTCTAACTGATAACAATAAAAATAGCGAACATGGATTACAGAGAACTTATGCAGAACGCTCCGAAAGAGTGCCAGCCAAAGGTTATAGACACGAGCAAGGATTATCAAGAGGCACTGAAACAGGTAGCGAAAGCGAACAACAAGCCGGTAGAGGAACTGACAACGAAGGAGAAAGAACAGGCGATGCAGTCGATAGGACTGTGCGACCTCGACTTTCAGATTCCTTAAATGAACGAAGCATTGAGGGTAAGCGCAAGAAAGAGATTGAAAACAACCGAAAACTTGCCGATGAACTCAAAGGTGTTACATTGCACTTGAACGACAAACTCGGAGGAGAACATGAGATTTCCGGTATTGTCTATTACGAACTTGCCAACGTATTCCATTGCAATGACAATATAAGCGGACCATTCCAAGCGACACGCAAGGAACTTGATGCTATTCTTAAAGTTGCACGCAAAAACGATGGCAGGAATACATTTACTCCCAAGAATACCCACAACAACCATTCGGAACGTGGCAAAGACCACGCCCCTACATCGGTAGATGCCCGTATCGAAACCAACATCAAGGCTATCGAACTGGCAAAGCAGTTGCTTGAAAATGGTGAACAGGCTACAGAAAAACAGATGCAGACCCTCCGCAAGTTCAGTGGTTGGGGCGGATTGGGCAAGGCTTTCAGTGAGGGTGCATACTACGCTCCTAACCCTACCCAGAAGAAACTTCGTGAATTACTTGGGGAAAAAGCGTATCAAGAGGCTGTAATGAGTGCGAACAGTGCCTATTATACGCCTGCATACGTTGTTGATACCCTTTGGGATATTGCCGAGAAAATGGGCTTTGAGGGTGGAAACATTCTTGAAGGTTCTGCAGGTATCGGGAATATTTTAGGACAGATGCCCGCACACATCAGCGAGCGGAGCGACATCCATGCCATAGAAATTGACGGAACTTCGGGAGGAATCCTTTCACTCCTCTATCCTGATGCCAAAGTGGACATACAGGGCTTTGAGCAGACACGCATACCGAATGGCAGCATAGATTTGGCTATTACCAATGTCCCGTTTGTTACAGGACTCCGTGTGAACGACACCACAGGCGACAAAGACCTGTCGAAGAAATTCCACAACATACACGATTTCTGTATTGCAAAGAATGTGCGCAAACTGCGCGAGGGCGGTTTGGGCATCTTCATTACGTCCAACAGTACGCTTGACAACAGCAAGAAACTCCGTGACTGGATTGTGAACGAGGGCGGTTCTGACTTCGTGGGTGCTTTCCGTATGCACAACAAGACTTTCGGTGGCACCGGGGTAACCTCCGACATCGTTGTTATCCGCAAGCGTGTGAACGGGCAGAAATCCGCCCATGTCATTGATGTAAGCGATGTGAGCGGAGAGCGTATGGCAGAATATGATACTGGGGAAACACGCAAGGTCAAAGGCAAGGAAACACCGGTCATCAAGCAACTTTCGATGGACTACAACCGCTATTTCATTGAACACCCCGAAAACATGGCTGGTGAAATGCACTTTGCATTTGAGAAAGGCGACACATTCCGCCCGACAAGCAAGGGTTTGTATCCTGCACAGGATAAGAAGCAGGAGCAGATGTTATCTGAATTTGTTCATTCATTCAAGGCAGAGGAATTTGGCGAACGCAATGCCGGACCGGTTACCGATGTAATGCCCGACAAAAAGATTGGTGAGATATTTATCAGAGATGGCAAACTGTTTATCAACTCGACAGCCAGTGCACAACCTCTCGAAGTGAATGCCAATAAGGTAAAAGGGCATACGAAAGTGGAATGCTTCGAGGCGTACACCGCCATCAAGGAAGCTCTTGCGGAAGTTCTTTCCTATCAGACCGAGAACGAAAGCGATGAGGGGCTAAAACCTTTGCTTGACAAACTCAACAAGGCATACGATGATTTTGTCGGCACATACGGACACTTCAACAAGAACACCGCCATTGCGTTTCTCCGCAATGATGTGGACTATGCCAATGTATTCGCTCTTGAAAAGTTTGAGGAAACGGCAGATGAAAAAGGAAACCGGATACAGAAATTTGAAAAGACCGATGTATTCAGCAAACGTGTCGTTGAAAAAGATAAAGAACCCACACCGGCCAATGTCAAGGACGGTATCATTGCAAGTATCTTCAAATTCGGTCGTGTGGACATACCATATATCGCCGAACAACTTGGCACAGGCATCGAAGATGTGAAGAAAGAAATCATCGAGAGCGGCTACGGTTTCGAGGACCCAGTAAGCCGACAGATGGAAGCATCGTATCAGTATTTGAGTGGAAATATCCGTGAAAAACTGCGTCAGGCAGAGGAAAACAACGAGAATGGGGAATTTGACCGCAACATCAAGGCATTGCAGGAAGTCATGCCAATGGAAATCCCCGCACATCTGATAGACTTTACCCTCGGCAGTTCTTGGATTGATCCGAAACTATATGAAGATTTCGTAAAGGAACGAACGGAAGTAGATGTCCGTTTTACAGCAGTAGGCGGTACTTGGTTTATGAAAGAGCCATACTTTACCAACTACGAAAAGAACCGTGCCATGGGCGTGACCAGTGAAATGCTCGGTCGAACCATTATGGGACACACCCTTATAGAAGCCGCCATTCAGAACAGAAGCATCACGGTTTCCACCACCAAGAAACACTATGACGGCACAACAGAAACAATTACCGACAAGGAAGCGACACAGGCTTGTGCCGCCAAGATTGATGAAATCCGTCAAGATTTCAAGGATTGGGCAAGGCAGAAGATGCAGAGCGACCCGGAAATGTCGGAACGTATGGAACGTATCTATAACGATATGTTCAACAACTTTGTGCCTATGAGCATACCGGACGAGTTTGTGCCGGAGTATTTTGGAGGTGCTTCACACAAATTCAAGATGCGTCCTCATCAAGGCAGAGCCATCGTGAGAGGCACACAGCAACCGTTGTTGCTTGCCCATGAGGTAGGAACAGGAAAAACCTTTACCCTTATTTCCACAGCGATGGAAATGCGCCGTTTAGGTACTGCCCGCAAACCGATGATTGTAGTGCAGAATGCCACCGTCGGGCAATTTGTTGCAAGTGCAAAGGAACTGTACCCGAATGCCAAGATACTGACACTCGAAGAGGCAGACCGAAGTGCGGAGGGCAGAAAGAACTTCTATGCCAAGATACGCTACAATGACTGGGATATGATTGTCGTTCCGCAATCGACCTTTGAATTTATTCCCGACAGCGAGGAAAGAGAAATGACTTTCGTGCAGGACAAGATTGAGGAGAAGATGCTCATCCTTGAACAGATGAAAGAGGAAGACCCGGACGGAAAGAACATGATTACCCGGCAAGCCGAACGTGAAATCGAATTGTTGGAGGAACAGCTTGCCGGACTTGCAGACAATGCTTCAAAGAAACGCACCGCCAACGATGAGAAAAAACGTGCCGTAGCCTTGCAGAATGCAGAAGTCAAGGCAATGGAAATGCTTGACCGCCGTACTGACGATGTGGAGAACTTTGACGACATGGGCATTGATGCCCTGCTTGTGGATGAAGCCCACGAATACAAGCACCTTGGATTTGCCACTGCCATGCAGCGTGGAGTGAAAGGTGTGGACCCGTCATACAGCAAAAAATCACAAGGCGTATTCTTGAAAACACAGGCTGTTTTAGAAAAGAACAACGGACGAAACGTAATTTTTGCCACAGGTACGCCTATCAGCAATACCGCTGCAGAGATTTGGACGTTCATGCGCTATCTCATGCCTGCCGATACAATGAAAGAATACGGTATCTATTACTTTGATGACTTTGTACGCAACTTCGGTAACATTCAGCAAATGTTGGAATTCACCACAAGCGGAAAGTTCAAGGAGAACAATCGCTTTGCCGGATATGTGAACCTGCCCGAACTGGTGCGTATATGGTCTGGAGTGTCCGATACTGTCCTTACCAAAGAAGCCGGTGGCGTAAAGGACAAAATACCTGAAATGGAGGAAGGAAAGGCACAAGACCTCTATCTGCCACAGACACGTGCATTGCGTAGTATCATGAAGTTCGTAAAGAGCGAACTTGAACATTATGAGCAGATGAGCGGCAAAGAGAAGAAAGAGAACAGCCATATTCCGCTCACTATGTACGGTATTGCCAAAGCTGCTGCCGTGGATGCCCGATTGGTGCAGTCAGATGCAGAGGACGACCAAAACAGCAAGACCAATGAAGCCGTGCGCCAGACTTTGCGCTCACTGAAAGAAACAGTCGACTACAAAGGTACGGTTGCCATTTTTGCCGACAATTATCAAAATAAGCAGAGCGGCTTCAATCTTTATGATGATATCAGAAATAAACTGATCGCAGAGGGAGTTCCTGCTGATGAGATTGTAGTAATGAGGTCGGGAATGACTGTCAAGAAGAAACTTGAAATCTTTGAAAAGGTAAACCGTGGTGAGGTTCGCGTGATTCTCGGTTCGACCTTTACGCTCGGTACAGGCGTGAACATTCAGGAACGACTGCACACGCTGATACATTTGGATGCGCCCAACCGTCCTATGGACTATACCCAGCGTAACGGACGCATTTTGCGACAGGGAAATTTGCATAAGGACATGAACAAGCCTGTACGCATCTTGCGTTTCGGAGTTGAGGACAGTTTGGATGTTACCGCCTACCAACGATTGAAAACAAAGGGAGCGATTGCCGACAGTATCATGAACGGCAAGCAGATGATGAACAACAGCATGACCAACCGTGTGCTTGAAGAGGAAGAAGATGTGTTTGGCGATACCGTTGCGCAGCTCTCCGGCAGTGAGTATGCCATGCTGAAAAACAATGCGGAAAAGAACGTGCGTAAATATGCAAGCCGCAAAAAACAATGGGAAACAGACCAAACTTATATCCACAATGCCAAGCCAAGGTTGAAAGCCTTTATCAAGGATGCGGAAAAGCGCATTGAGGATAACGGCAGATACTTGGAGGCTGTACGTTCGTTATTCCCCGATGGACAATTCAAGGAGATTGTAACCGGGAAACATCGTTTTGCTTCTGTTGATACAATGGATGATTTCTTCAAGGAACACAACAAGAGTATTCTTGCAGAAATGAAGCAGATGAAAGACGGTGAAATTTCAGGAGAACAGAAACGGGAACTGACTATACAGATAGGCGATTTTTCATTTGTGGTCACAACAAAACTGACAAGGAAAACCATGAGTGACGGTGCAACACTTTTCAATGATGTTGAGCGTAGAATGACCTACTCTTGCCTTGAACTCGGCATTGAAGATGTGCCGGTACGCCAAAACCTGCTTCGCAATGCCATTGAGGATATTACAGACAATGTGATTACAGGAAAGGATTTTGCCGAGAGATTGAGTGCCGGAGAGCGAAGCAAAAAACATAATGAAGCCGAATTGAAAGAACTCCTGTCAAGAGAGGGCAAGCCATTCGAGTATGAAGAAGAATTGGCACAGGCGAAAGCACAGTTAGAGGAATATGCCGAACTGATGAAGAAAGAGTTGGAGGAAAAGGAAGCCAAATATGCTGAAATGGATGCAAGCGTGGAAACAGCCAACGACATTACAAATACTGATGAGGATGATGTCTTATATCGCAGCGATGATACGATGTATCGCATTCGCGAAGATGCCGCACCCCAAAATACAGGTATTGGATACAAGGTGTTTGTTTTGAAGAACGGCGAATTGTATCCGCCTATGGTTGCCAATCCGAACGGAGAAGCGACACTGGTCGGTGTATGGCTGGATGCTGATGCTGCACCGATAGCCGGACAGAGCAAGACTGGGCGCAATCAAGTCAAGGCCGGAGGAAAAGGCACACAAGGCGGTAGTGGTAAACTTGCCTATCGTCCCGGATGGCATTTAGGGGTCATTCCATACGCATTGCAGTTTAACCGCATTGATGAGAACGGAGATAAAACCCTGTTCCCTGCCAATTTTGTTTGGGCTGAGGTGGAGTATGCCAATGACGTGGACTATCAGGAAGAAGCCATGAGTTATGGTTACAACAAGAACGGCAAGTTCCAACACAGTTATGCCGGACTTCCAAGGATTCCTGAAAATGGTGCGTACACTTACCGTACCAATCCTAATCCCGAAACAGACCCTTGGATAATCACAGGTGCTATGCGTGTCAAACGCTTGCTTACTCCGTCTGAAGTTGATGAAATGGTCAAGGAAGCAGGTCGTGAGCCTCAACGCAGACAGGAAAATGCTGTTACCGATGCAGAGATTGCCGCACTCAATGCAGAGATTGCAAATGACTATCGTAACGGTATTGGTACATATACCGATGATGAAGTCAGTTATGAGAATGACCCAGTAGCAAAACTGCTCGGCCAGTCAAGGAGAACGGCAAAGCAGCGGAGGGAATTTGCACAGCGTGAACGCCAAAGAATGGCAGAACATGTGGAAAGCCTTGCAGAGAAACTGCATCTTGACAATGTGGAGGTTGTTACTGATGTTTCCGTCTTGGATGGAAAGAAGCAGCGTGCAAAAGGCTTCTACTCGAAGAGTACAGGGAAGATAACCATTGTCATTCCCAACCATACAAGTACGTTTGATGTTGAACAGACACTGCTGCATGAGGCTGTGGCGCACTATGGTTTGCGCCAGTTGTTCGGAGAACATTTTGATACATTCCTTGATAATGTATTCAACAATGCCGATGAGAACATACGCAGACGCATTGTAGATATGGCTGCAAAAAACGGTTGGGATTTCCATAAGGCTACCGAAGAATATCTTGCTTCGCTTGCAGAAGATACTGAATTTGAGAACATCAACGCAAGTTGGTGGCAACAGATAAAGGATTTCTTCTTGAATATGCTTCATAAGATAGGCTTTGAGGATTTCAGAGGGGTTACTCTATCGGACAACGAACTTCGATACATCTTGTGGCGCAGTTACGAGAACCTTGCGGAACCGGGCAGATACAGAAACATATTGGGAGAAGCCGCTGATGTGGCAAAGCAGTATGAACTGAAAGTCGGAAATTATGCGGTTTCCGACCCACATCATCAGACTGTTGCAGAAAGTGATGATGCACTATACCGTACCGGTGACCCGGAAATACATGAAAGGGAGTTGGCTCGTGACCGTTATGAAAGGCGTGTAAAAAGCGGTATGTTCCAATCACAGGAAGCATTACAGGACAGTATGCTCGGCTTGAAAGAAGCCATGACTGCAATCCTTGGCAAGGAAACAAACATTGAGGATGTGGACGGATTTGAAAACGCATACTTGGGAGAAAACCGTCTGTCAAGTGTGAACAAAGCCGAAGCCGATGCATTTGCCCACACCCTGTTCAAGCCCATGCTTGATGAGGTTGCCAAACTTGCCAGGACTGAGGCAGAGCGTGAGGAATTGACTGATTACATGATGGCGAAACACGGACTTGAACGCAATACATATATGCGTAATGAAGCAATCAATAACGGAGCAACCGATGCAGACCAAACCGACTATGCCGGACTTACATCCCTTACAGGTATGGATAATGTTACTGATGCCGAAACGGAAGCACAGATAATGGTTAACGATTACGAACAGGCACACGACACTACCGACCTTTGGAAAAAAGTCAATGCCGCGAGCAAAGCAATACTTTCAAAGTCATACGAATGTGGCATGATGAGCAAAGCGACCTTTGACAAGATTTCAGATATGTATGATTTTTACATTCCACTACGTGGTTTTGACGAAAAGACCAGTTCTGAAGCATACGCATATCTGACGCACAAGCAAAGTGCATTCAATGCTCCTATCAAGAAAGCGGAAGGACGCAGGTCGAAAGCGGATGACCCGTTTGCCAACCTGCAATCAATGGCAGAAGGTGCTATCATGCAGGGCAACCGGAACAAATTGGTAAAACAGCGTTTCCTTAATTTCGCCCTCAACCATTCGAGCGACCTTGTCAGTGTGAGCGACATTTGGGTAGAATACGATACGGTGGCCGACGAATGGAAGCCAGTGTTTCCTGACAACATAGACAGTACAGATACTCCCGAAGTAGTAGAACGGAAGATGCTGGACTTTGAAACTAAAATGGAGTCATTGGCGCAGCAATATCCTGACCGGTACAAGCACGGCAAGGATACCGTGAATATTCCTTACCGTATTGTGGAAAGCCGGGATATGAGGCAGCACCAAATTGTAGTGAAACGTGGCGGCAGGGACTATGTGATTACCATTAACGGCAATCCCCGCGCAGCACAGGCACTAAACGGACAGACAAATCCCGACAATGATATGTCGGGGGCAATCGGAGCTATTCTCCGTGCAGGAGAAAATATCAACCGACAGTTGAGTGCGTTCTATACCACACGTAACCCAGACTTCATTGTATCGAACTTCATGCGAGATATGCTATACACCAATACCATGACTTGGATAAGGGAAAGCCCGAACTACGCACTGCGTTTTCATCGGAATTATATGTATGCCAACCCTGTAAGAATAAAGCAACTCTTGGCTAAGCACCGCAAAGGGACACTTGACATGAGTAACAAGACGGAAGAGATGTTTCATCAGTTCATGATGAACGGAGGAGAAACAGGCTATGCCAATATCCGGGACATTGAACAACATAAGAACGACATACGCAGGGAACTGAAAAAATCGAACGGCAAGATTCCTGTAAAAAAAGCATGGGACTTGTTAGGCGAACGTTTCGATGAGTACAACCGAGCCGTTGAGAACTGCGCCCGTTTTGCCGCTTTCATGACATCACGCGAAATGGGCAGGAGCATTGACAGAGCCATCTATGATGCAAAGGAGATAAGTGTAAACTTCAACAAGAAAGGCAGCGGAGCAAAATTCTATGACAGTACAGGGCAGACAAAGGCTGGTAATGCCAGTGCATTGGTATCGGGACTTGGTCGTAGCGGCTATGTGTTTTGGAATGCAGCCATTCAAGGTACGGCAAACTTTGGACGACAGATGAAACGCCATCCTGCCAAAGCTTTTACAGGTATTGCGGCGATGTTCCTTCTTGGTGCCATTGTTGCCTACTTGGGTGGCGATGATGATGACGATGATGACAAGAACGCATACTATAATCTTCCCGAATATGTAAGGCGCAGCAATATTCTTTTCAGGGCAGGAAACAGTTGGGTATCAATTCCTCTTCCGGTAGAATACAGGGCTGTTTACGGCATGGGCGAACTGATGATTTCCGTTCTTAACGGAAAGGAACATCTTACAGGCGAAGAAATTGCCGAAGCCATAACAGGACAGGCTACACAGATATTACCTATTGATTTCTTGGAGGGCGGCGGAGGATTGAATGCCTTTGTACCGAGTGCCTACAAACCCTTGTGGGAAGCCTACGTTGCAGAAAAGAGTTGGACGGGTATGCCACTTTATAAAGACACACCTTACAACAAAGATATGCCCGAATGGACAAAGGCGTATAAGAGCGCCAATAAATACATTGTCGGATTGGCCAATGCCATGAATGAAGCTACGGGCGGAGACCCATATACAAAAGGAACGATTGACTTTAATCCGGCAAAAATTGAATATATGCTGAACGGTTATTTCGGTGGCGTGTTCGGAACAATCGACAAATTGAGCAAGACCGCAGAAACCATTACAGACAACCGAGAGTACGACCCTCGCAGCTTCTTGTTGGTAAACAGACTGGTCAAAGCCGGGGACGAACGCACTGAGTACAGGGCTGTGAACAATGAGTATTTCCGATTGAAAGAGGAGCATGACCGATTGAAATCCAGATTAAAACACTATGAGGAAGATACCGACAACGACATATTTGACTATGCGGAAAAGATTGATTTCCTTTACAATTCACCCGAATACGAGCGGTATGAAATTTTTGAGGATTATCGTAGGGATATTGACGACCTCTATAATGAACTGAATGACACAGTTGATGATGAGGAACGTAAGAATATTGAGGCTGAATTGAATGAACTCAAAAAGGGAATGATAGAAGAAATGAACAAAACCCGTAAATAGTTAAACATAGGATGATTGCCCGGAGCAGTATATTTGTTCCGAGCAATCATTAAAATGATAAAATATGCATGTAAATAAAAGCGAAAGAAAATTGCTGCCAATGAGCCGTATAGCTCCGGGAAGAAATGATGCCGCCGAGATAGATACTGTTGTTTCTGCAAAACGTTATGGTGACCGCAGGGCATTTGACATTCTTATGGAAGCACAATACTATTGGAGCCAGATGGACGACTTTCGGAAAGACCGGGAGCGAAACAAACGCTATACCTATGGTTTCCAATGGGACGATATGATTTGTGTGGACGGAAAATCCATGAGCGAGGAAGAATACATTAAAAGTCAAGGCAACGTGCCTTTGAAAAACAACCTTATCCGTAGGCTTGTGCGAAGCGTGCTTGGCGTGTATCGAAGCCAAAGTAAAGAACCGACCTGTACCGCACGTGATCGGGATGAACAGAAACTTGGTGAAACGATGAGTACGATACTTCAATGCAACATGCAGCTTAACCGAATGAACGATGTATACGCCCGAACTATGGAAGAGTTCCTGATAAGCGGTTTTATCGTTCACCGTAAATCGTACGGTTGGCGTAATGGAAAAGAGGATTGTTGGACGGACTATGTACAACCCAATAATTTCTTTATCGACAACAACATGAGAGATTTCAGAGGTTGGGATGTTTCCGTGCTTGGAGAAGTTCACGACATTTCTTTCGGACAGTTGTGTGAACAGTTCGCATCAAGTCCGCAGGAATACAGACAATTGCGCGACATTTACAAGTGGGCGGCAAGGAAAGATTACATAGCCACATACGCGGAGCGTTTCGGGTATAGCCGCTTGGAGAACTACGATTTTCTATTCACAAGCGAGCCGGGACGATGCCGTGTGATAGAGATATGGCGCAAGGAGCAAAAACCGAGATACCGTTGCCATGACTACCAAAACGGCGATATTTTCAAAATAGACGAAGAAGATTACGCACAAGTGGTGCTTACTGAAAATGAAGAACGTATGCGTATGGCCAAGGAAGCCGGTATGCCGGAAGATGAGGTTCCGTTGATAAAAGCTACTTGGTTTGTGGACGATTATTGGTATTTCTATTACCTTTCTCCTTTTGGCGACATATTGAGGGAGGGGGAAACGCCTTACGAGCATGGAAGCCATCCATATGTTTTCAAGGCATATCCGTTCATTGATGGTGAAATCCATTCATTCGTTGCTGATGTAATCGACCAACAGCGATATACCAACCGATTGATAACCCTCTATGACTGGATAATGCGGGCGAGTGCCAAAGGCGTGCTGATGATGCCCGAAGATTGCTTGCCTGATGGTGTGAGCATTGACGATATTGCAGAGAGCTGGACGGAATTTAACGGTGTCATCGTATACAAGCCGAGCAAAAGCGGAAAAGTGCCGGAACAGGTGGCCAATAACTCCACAAATATAGGCATTGCGGAACTGCTTAATATGCAACTCAAATTTTTTGAAGATATATCGGGAGTTACGGGCGCATTACAAGGAAAGCCCGGGTATTCCGGTGAAAGTGCATCGCACTATAACCAACAGACAGAAAACGCCACGAAGTCATTGCTCGACCTGCTTGAATGCTTCAGTTGTTTTGTAGTGGACGGAGCATATAAGGATGTGAAGAATATGCAGCAGTTTTATGATAGCAAACGTGTATTCAATATTGCAGGTAAGAGTGGTGCACAAATCGAATATGACCCGAAGAAAATACGTGATGTAGAATTTGATTTAAGCATTACCGAAAGCACTTCAACACCGGCATACAGGCATCTTGCTAACGATATGCTTATGCAGTTGTACCAGTCTCAGGCAATCAGTGTAGAGCAGCTGCTTGAGCATGGGGATTTCCCGTTTGCAGATGAATTGTTGCAAAGTATTAAATCACAGAAGGAACAGTTGGAGCAGGGCAAAGTGCCCGATGGTCTTTCTCCCGAACTGATGGCGCAAGCGCAACAAGGTGCGAACATGCAGGCCGTGAACAAACTGAATAATGCAATAAGGCAATGATTTAATTTAAAACATTATGGAACAGAAAACTATTTGTATAGACTTTGACGGTGTCATACATGACTACAGCAAGGGTTGGCAAGGCGAGGATGTGTTCGGACAGATGATACCGAACGCAGATACAGGTACAGCCACCCTAAAGAAAAACGGATGGACTATCATCATCTTCACGACACGCAAGAAAACTGAAAAATTAGAAAAGTGGTTGGAAGAAAACAATATTTCATACGACCATATAAACGAGAACCCGAATCAACCGGAACATGCAAGCGGAAAAATCATTGCCGATGTGTACCTTGATGACCGGGGTATCTGTTTCAGAGGAAGGTGGGATTCATGGCTTATGAGAGATATTATAGAATTTGAGCCTTGGCAGGAACAACAAAAGAGAGAAATAGAGCAACTTGCGACATATGGCCAAACCGAAGATGACATTTGGTCAAGAGGCAACGAGAAAAGAATCAAACAAGCCCATGTTTAGCAGATAAAGTATGAGGGTGTGCCAAATATCTTCTCCAATTGGTACACCCTCATGTCTATTATTCTTTGGACAGCTGAAAATTTTCTATCCAGACATCTTCCTCCCCATTGTCGAAATCCACGACACAGGCTTCGTTCGGAATATCCAATTTCTTGACCGTACCAATAACACCGTTATCATTGCACATCACCCGGTCTCCGATGTTAAACTTGTTGATATTGTCAAGTGCGAGCGGGTCATTGGTAAGTGTGGCAATGCCATCAATATTTCCGTACTTTCCCATTCTCTTTGGTATTTGAAAATGAATCAAGCCATGAGAAATACTGTTTTCGTTTCAATGCAATAACAGCAGAAGGAAGCATAGCTGAACCGTTTCCATAAGTCGTGCAGTAGAAGCATTCGCGTTCAAGGTCGCCCACAAACGTATTATGATTGATGTAGCCTTTCTGTTTCAACTTACGGAAATTCTTTCTATCCATAATGATAAGTTGACCTTTTTTCCCACCGGCAGGCATAACGTAGTAACGTTCTCCAGTTTCTTTGTGTTTTTCGTCTGCCTGTCTGACTGCTTCACGTAAACGAAGCGAAGCTCTGATTTTTCTGAAAATGTTCATTGTTCCTTGTTTTTATAGTTAAACTTATATTGTAGCTGCTGAAACAGCTTTTTTCTTTTTGACAACAAATCGTCCGATACGAAGCACAATCTTTGGAATTTCCATTTCAAAGAAACATATATGCAAGCCTATGGCTCTTGTCATTAGCAAGTCATCATGTTTACCGGTAATCGCTCCGAAAGCTCCGTTCGGTTTTTTCTCGTAACACAAATATTCGTCCAGGCAACGTTCGTCACGTTCTGTGTATAAATTCTCACGAATAACCTTGACTAAGGTTGATATAATCATTGGTTTGGTTGAGACATTGGTATGGAAGCCGTATTTGGTAGGCAATCCCTCGCGTACGGCTTCTTCGGACTGACCACGTGCATAGAGATTAGGATAAATCTCTTTGATTTGATTAAGGATGAACTGTGACTGGTCGCCATCTACCTGCCGTTCCTTGTCATGCGTTTCCAAGGTGTTGCTTTCTATCACCAAGAGTGAATTGTCATAAAAAGCCGCTATTTGTGCTGCTTTCCACGCAAGCTGGTCGATGTCGCAATGTCCGTACCATTGTGCCACTACGACAGGCTTGCCACCATCAATCATAAACAGACGGTCAAGCACAAGAACAACAGAGAAGTCTGCTTTATTGGAACGTCCACCCACATCGACAATCGTGAGGTAACGATTTGTAACAACTTCCTTTTCATCTGTTTCCGGCAACTCCCAAATATGCAACAATCCCTGTTTGTCTTTCACAAAGCGCAAGTTCTGCAAAGCGTTCTTGCCCTCATCCGCATCGGCACAGACTTCACCGACATATTTAGGTTTCTTGCAGGTCTTACGCATTGCATCGACCTTGTATTTATCGAACACACGTGCTCCCGAATGTACGAAGGCTTCCACATCATCAGACGGAAATTCGGCAGCCATCTGCCCATGGTCATTGTACTTCCTGCGTTCGGCTATGTACCAATGGATAGCTTCGAGCGTAGCACCTTTTTCCCACAGCGACCAAAGATACTTACCGCATTCCTCACGTTCGGAATCTGTATTTTCATTGTCCCGATTCTGATAAAGCCATTCTGCAAAATCCCATTTTTCTTTGTCCGAATCAAAAGCGAGTGTATATTGCTCGATGTCGAACCATGAAACGAACATTGCCTCGAACTGGGATTTCCCTTCTTTTGCGGCAGTATATTCGCGATGAAAGAAGTTCCCGGTGCCATTTGCTGTGCTTTCATAAACAATCATGGTGTAGGGTTTGAGGAGAATACCCGAACAGGCGGAGCGCACAATGTCTTCCGGTTTCTTTCCCTCCGTAGCCTTCCATATTCCCACTTCGGAGAGATGTACAAGATTGTAATCACCGCCACGACACGAATCCGGGCGTTCAGCCGTACCAATCTTGATTTTGCAGTTACGCTGCGGAATACGCGATATACTTCCCGATTTTCCCACTCCTACAATCTTCGGCTCGTTCTCATTGTAGGCTTCATCAATTTTATAGAGCATTTCGACAGGATAACTTTTAATCATCCGGTCGAACATATCCTTGATTTCATCGGAGCCTGCGCCCTGATGTGCAATGATAAGTGAGTTTAAGCCGGTTTTGTGAAGCAACTGCAACCATGCCATATAAAGCTGTGAAGTGGTGGAACCACCCCATTGCCGTGCTTTAAGCAGGATGATGCGTATCGGTTTCCCTGCAATACGCAATTTCTCAAGCCGATCCACAAAACGCCGTTGAGGTCTTGTCAGACGAAACAGGACATCCTCACCACCGCCTTTGGCCTTGATATAGACAAATGTTGCCGCCCAAAACGGAAAATCCTCGCGGCTGCGTATTCGTACAAACTGCTCTATGACCTTCAAGCGATCATCCTGATTGTCTTCCACGCCCATGTAGTCCGTGAGGAATTTGGAAATAGAACCGGCTTCGATGAGTTGGCGTACAAGCGGTACTTTCATGATACGTTCCGGTAACCACTGGGTATGTATAGGAAAGTCACTGATGGTACACTTTACACGTTTACCGACAGAACCTTCTCCGGTAATTGGATTGAACTTTGCATATACAATCGCATTGCGGCGTTCATTCTCTGTCAATATGTCCTTGATGGCCTTATCTTTCATGGTGCATGATTTTAACAGGCTTGTTTAGCAGAGCCATGATGAGTCCCAATACATAACACCAAAGATGCAATACGGCATTTATGCCCGGAAACAGGAAGCCTGCCACAAGGTAAAACAGCATCCATAACTGATAATACCGTTTACGTAATACCTCAAACGATATTGAACCAAACAGGGCGAAAACCAATCCGGACAATCCTACCGTTGGCGAATCCATTGTCGTGAAATATCCAAGGGTATCAACTGGAACTGTAACAGCAATCATATAGGCTGACAGCAATCTTCCTATCCCAATATCGTAAATGAAAATAATCGACAATAAACACCATGAATTGAGCAAGGCATGAAACATATTCGTATGGAAAAACGGATACAGCAAGCGTCCTGGCATATTACTTCCAGCGTAAATGCCGACAGTTTGCCAATCCCATTCTCCTGAAAATGACAAACACACAATCATGGCAGAAATCAGGAGAGCCGTAATCTTCTCAACTTTTCTTGCATCCATCGTTTTTTAGCCTTGCATATCATCATCTTGGCACTACCCGGCGTGAGGTAGAATTTCGGTGCGGGTTGAGCAATCACTTTAGCACACAGCTCAGAAATGGTAAGTTCCGGGTATTCTGATTTGAGAGCGACAACCCTTGTATGAATTTCCTCATACATTTCTTTCTTCAACGGCCACATACCACTTAAATCGTTCTCACCCCTCATCATGGCGGAAACGACCAATGCTGCACGAATATCGCTGACCCAAAACCTCCGGGACGGCATGTTTACAATTACTTTATACACTTCAGGCATACGGATATAATCACACGATGAAATGTATTCATCGTATGCTCTCATCAAGTCGTTCATACGCTCCATAGAGTATTCCATAACTGCTCCTTTATGCTTCATTTTTCTTCCCGTTATAGTACCAAAGTTACCAATAGGAGCGTAAAAAGATAAACATGACATCCTGCTTTCCCTGCCTATTTTTGTCTTGTAGAATCTGACTATAAATTAAATTTTTGAATTATGCCTAATAATACGGAAGTTAAGAGCAATCGCGAGCGATACACAGAGCGATTGAAAGCAAAGTATCCGGACAGAGAATTTGCCGATGATGAAGCGTTATTCGGTCAAATCAATGACGATTACGATGGTTACGACAAGGAATTGTCCGGTTACAAGGAACGTGAAAAAGCGCTGTCCGACCTGTTTGCAAGCAACCCGCAAAGTGCCGCTTTCCTTACTGACTGGAGAAAAGGCGAAGACCCTATCATCGGTATGGTGCGCAAATTCGGGGATGATTTCAAGGCCGCACTTGAAGACCCCGAAAAGCAGGAGGCACTTGCAGCCGCCAACAAGGAATTTGCGGAACGAATCGCCCAAGAGAAAGAGTACGAGGGAGAGTATCAGAAGAACCTCGACGAAACCCTGACCACCCTTGAAACCATGCAACAGGAAGAAGGACTGCCGGATGAGGACATCGACAGCGCAATGGATTTCCTTGTAGGCATTGTACGTGACGGAATCATGGGTAAGTTTACACGTGAAAGTATAGAAATGGCCATAAAAGCAATCAGGCACGACAGCGATGTGGAAGCTGCCGGACACGAGGGTGAAGTAAAGGGGCGCAACAGCAAGATTGAAGAAAAACTACGCAAAGCAGGCAAAAATGACGGTACAGCCGACCTTGCCGGTAAAAACGGTGGTGGCAGTGGCGGTTCACGACAGATGCCTGACCTCGGTGCAATCGGGCGTTATGATGGTACACAGAACATTTGGGAGCGTGGCGGTGAAAAACGCAAGGCGATAAACAGATAAATATAAACCAATTACATTTTTAACTTTTAAAATTTCGAGCAATGAAGAAAACAATGAGTTTCTTTTGTCGCATTACGCTGATGATATTGGCGTTTGTGACGGGTGCATCAAGCGGTGTCATGATGGCAGAAGCATCGAACCTGCCTGATGCGGGTAAAACAACAGCCGGTGCGGACGGTACGGGTGGAACAGACGGTATTTCCACTGAAACAGGAGGGCGTGAAACCGGCGACCCAAATTTCTATTTGAGTGATGTGGACAAACGCATCGTGAAAATCCGTCCGATGGCTACTCCAATTGACCAAATCAGCCGTTATGCAAAATCAAGCTCCACCAATTCATTTGAAGTGAAGTATTACAGCGTGGGTACACGTGAAATCAAATGCAGTACCAACAAAAAGCTGGAAGCTATGCTCAGCGGTGCGAGCGTGTCGTTGCCGGTAGATGATTTGAATATGTTCACGTTGGATGATACCATTAGGGTAGTCGGTGTCAGTGCCATCACCAAACCGGACGGAACGAAATATACGGAAGATGACAGCAACGTTCCGGACCTCGTGCTTTGTGTGTGCGGAAAGGACAGCTCAACAAATCTTCCTACAGTGTATGCCGTAAATGGCAAAATGGATGATTCAAGCAAACAGCCGATTCTTGTTCCGGAAATTCCACAAGGAACAACGCTTGTACGCATGGGAAAAGCATGTGGGGAATTGGATGTTCAGACAGGACGATTCAATAATATCCCTATGCCTGAAACCCAGTATTGTCAGAACTTCATGATTCAGGTAGAGCAATCAACTTTTGACAAGATTGCCGCCAAAGAAGTGAACTGGAATTTCTCAGACATTGAAGAAGACGGTGTATATGATATGCGCCTCGCAATGGAAAATACTTATCTGTTCGGTGTGAAGCAGGTTATCAAGCACATTGCAAAGGATGGCATGAACACTTGGTTTACAGGTGGTATCTGGTGGATGGCCGGAAAGGACATCGAGGTGGGCGAATGGGATACTGACAAGAAATGTGCCATAATTACCGATGAAAACCTTGTGGATATTACCAAAGACCTTTTTGTTGGTACCGGCATCGGTAACAAGCGTAAGATTTTATTTTGTGGAAGTGATATGCTCTCTGCATTCTCCAAGATAAAGAGCGAAAAATTCCGCTTGAAAGATACCGTGGAGGTATGGAACTTGAAATTTAAATCTTGGGATACTGATTTCGGAGAAGTATTGACCATACATCATGAACTGTTCGATGTAAACGGAATGAGTGATTGCGGCTTTGCAATGGATCCGGAATATCTTTCCAAAAAAACACATGTGTCTTGGGCACGTAACGTACTCGACTTGCAAAAGGCCGGTATCCGCCGTACCGATGCGGTAGTTATCCAAGAGGTGAGCTGCCTGTATCTGCGCTATGCAAAGGCACATGCACGTATGAGACTGGCTAAAGCACCCGCCCAAGATTTAAATGCGGCATAATAAAGAGTTCATAAAGAATTATTAATTACCGGGGATGGGATAAGGTGTCCCGTCCCCTTTTTACTTTTAAGAATATGATTACGAAAACCTACAAGGCGAATACCAATATCAGTATTAATGTGGTACTTCCGAGCAAGAAGAACCTGCATATCGCATTCGTTCCATTGTCAAACGGAAGCAGTGTATTCACTACCGACAACGAGGACATACAGAAGTCTGTAGAGAACCATTACAAGTTTGGCAAACTGTTCAAACTTCATTCTGTGCACGGGCAATCCGAGACAGTAGAAACAGCCGGAAAAGCGTCTAAAAACGGTTCATCTGAAAAACTTCATTCCGAAAGTACGCACAATGGTGAAGACACGCCTGCCAACGAAACCGGCAGACAGGACGAAATGCCGCAAGAAGACGCAGGGGATAACAATACGACATCTCGCAAAGTCAAAGTAAGCGACATTGCAAGTGCAAAAGATTACCTTGCAGACACTTTCGGTATCAGCCGCACTTCCATGCGCTCGACCAAGGCAATCATGGAGCAGGCAGCAGCAAACGGAATTGAGTTTGAAGGTCTGGAATAAAGATAAGGGCTTATGGCTGTATATCAGAAGAACAAAATACAGGAGGATGTACGCACCGCCCTGGACCAAAACATGAACAGCGATACGTTGAAGATTATAGGCGATGTGGACACTCTTGCACTTGACGACATCATTGCATCAAAGATTTTGGAAGCAGTAAAGCGTGTGCACAGCTCTGCACCGTCCTATTTGCTTGACGGCGGACACAACTTCGGTGATGCCATATATTGGAAAGAGCATGAAAGCGGATGGATATTACTGCCGGAAGATTTCATGCGTTTTGTCGTTTTCCAAATGAACGATTGGGAGCGTGCGGTATTTAATCCCATAAACACCGATGACCCTGAATATGAAAAACAGTCTTCCCGATTTAAAGGCATAAGGGGAACATGTCAACGGCCTGTATGCGCCATATCCATACGGCCAGAAGGAAGAGTGATGGAATTTTATTCATGCAAAACGACAGAAGCGAAAGTGAGCCGTGCTGTATATCTGCCTTACCCGAAAATAGACAAATATGGCGCGGTAGAAATCTGTGAGAAATGTTATGATGCTGTGATATATACCATAGCTGCATTAGTATTAACGACATTCGGCGATACGGAAAAAAGTGCCGCATTGAACGAATTGGCTAAATCTGTATTAATATGAGTTACGAATCAAAACATATAGACGGTGATGTCTCCGTTGGTCGCAATACAGCGATAGGTGGTGACGCGACCGTTCAGGGAAAGACCCACTTGAAAGGAAACGTAATGGTGGACGGCTGGCTTGAGGCAAAAAATATCAAGGGAGTGAGCAAAGGACTGTTCACGACCATCGAAAAACTGAAAGCGGCTTATCCTTTACCACATGACGGATGGTGGGCACTTGTGGGTGTTTCCTTACCAGCTCCCATATATGTGGGCGATGGCGGAGAATGGGTTCCGACCGGACAGAGTGGAGGCAACCCGACCATAGACAGCGGTCAGTATAACGAAGCCGTAGAAAAACTGCAAGAGGATATTACCAAACTGCAGGACGACATTACGGATATAGAAGCCCGCAACAAAGCGCAAGACACCAACCTCACCACGCTTGGTGATAGTGTCAACTCGTTGCAAGACCAAGTAAACACGACCAAGGATACCGCAAACAAGGCAAACAACAAGGCGAATGAAGTTGGAAGCCAACTGAACTCTTTCAAAGAATCAAAAGGTGAAAACGGAGGAATCGCCCCTCTTGACGAACAAGGGAAAGTACCGAGCCGACATTTGCCCGGATACATTGATGACGTGGTAGATTTTTATGGCATTTCCGTAGGCATTACTGTAAAAAATGAATCCATAGACAAAAATTCCAACGATGAGGGCTGTAAAGTTGTATATGATAAGGAACATGGTTGCTTTGTGCTTGCATACGTTCCGACAATCGGAGAATCCGAGGCTGCTACTTATTATAACAACTGGTTGAATGCAGATGTTTTCGGTACGGCAAGTACAAACGGGCGAATACCCTCTTCCGGCAAAGTCTTTCTATGTGAAGAAGATGGAAAAAGTTATCGTTGGAGCGGTAAGCAACTGACTTCAATTGGCTCCGACCTTGCTCTCGGACATACAAGCTCTACTGCATTCCCCGGTGATGAAGGTGCGAAGTTACAGGAAGATATGAAGCAGGTCGAAGAAAACAAGAAGGCAATACTTTCACTCAATAAACAAGTCGTATCGCGTAGCGTTGTGAATGTCAATCATCTGTTTGACCTTTCAGATAGGGAGATAACATTTTCCGTAGCACTTGACAGGTGTGCGACTTCTGAATATGCTTCTGCTTTGCAGATTCCGGGTGTTGTCTTGATATTCCTTACAGAAGCCGGATGGGTTTCAAAACAATGGACAAATACCTCTGATTGGAGTAAAGAAAGCAACTGGACGGATTTCGGGACTTCCGGTGGTGGAAACGTAGGCAACACCATCAACGTGAACGACCTTTGCGGAGATGGAGAATATACTTTGGGAACAGCCATAAAAGCTGTTGTTGACCTTGAGAAAGAAAGCGGGTTCTCTTATTTGAAAAGCGGTATCGTCCTTACATTCAAGACTGCGGAAAGTGATAAAAATGGCGCACCTGTATGGCTTGCCTATCAGTTCACACGCGATAAGAGTGACATCAGCCCTGATGATCTGAAACCGTGGGTAGCATTCGGCAGTGGCGGAAGCAAGGTGGAAACATCCGACAAACCGGCAGAGGGGGGAAAAGATGCCCTTTCCACAGGCGGGGCATACATAATGCAGGAGAAAGCTATCGGCGGATTTGATGAAGAAAGTGATGAAGACTACATTTACTACAAAGCCACCAACCTGAATGGCGGACAGATAGAGGATGTTGTGCTTAAAATACCCAAAAATGGAGGTGGTGGCGGCTCCAGTGAGGATAGTACATTGTCTATCTACTTCGAGGAAGCCGCTCCTATTATGGCATTCGGCTCAGAGATAAAAATCAATGTAGCTTTGCGTAGTGTCAGCTATCCTGACGGTAACGAGGTGCTTGGTGTCATTCGTAACATCACTATTATTGATGCAAGCACCGGACTGATATTATCCAGTGAGGATATGAACACTGTAGGCTCTGCAAGTGCGACTGATTACAAGTTTGAACTTGACTTCACAAGTTATTTCAGCAGTGCCGCCAGCAAAAGCTTCTTTGTGCAAGCTACAGATTCGGATGGAAATACCAAGAAAAAAGCCATTACCATTATGGCTGTGGACATTACCGTAGAACAACCCATGGCTTTGAATTACACAAGTGATACTATCCTTGTTGCAGGTGGTCCGGCAAAAAATATCGGACAATTCTATAAATTCCCTAATAACACTTCATCCATTCTTGCAGTAGTGGAGATGTTCTATAATGGAGAATGGAAGAAACTTGGTGAAGCAACGGTAAGCGACAGTTATACCAAAGGTATCTCTGTCAATCCAACAAATATATTCGGTGGCGGAGAAAGACTTTCGCATGGCGCATATCCTGTACGAATATACGGTACGGAGAAGAAATCCGGAGTAAAGGGAAACACCATCTATTCCGCTATCATGTGTGTGGACGAAAACAGTAATACTCCCATCGTCGCCATCAGGTTCAATGACAAGAACAACGGCACGTTACGTTTATATGACAACCTTACCGTAGAGGTGGCTGCGTATACTCCCGGCAAGACTGAAACGCATGTAGATGTTTTCTACAGCGAGGAGAAAGTTACAGCTGTGGAAGCTATGATTGCCGAAACGGTTACAGTGAACAAGCAGATAAGCGGATATAGTACGGACGGAAGCCAAAGTATTACCGTACATGCCGAAAGTGGCGGTGTATCCACCAATGAAATCAAGGTTACGATAAAAGGGAGTGCCATTGATATAGCGATCAAGGACGGTGCTTTGTTCGGATATGATTTTTCTACACGTAGCAACAGTGAGAGCGATCATACTATCACACATAACGGAGTGACAATGGATGTACGAGGTGCAAACTGGTCAAGCAACGGATTTGTAGACTTTCTTAAGGAGCGTTCTTTGCGTATTGCAGAAAATGTAACAGCTGAAATATTGGATTACCATCCTTTTGGAAACGCATCAGTGGAAACTACGAGCGGATGTGCCATCCAATTTGCCTTTGCCACCAAAAATATCAAGGAAGCTGATTCAAAGCTGATAGAATGCTATGACCCTGATAGCGGAGCCGGTTTCTATGTCTGTGGAAATAAAGCTGCGATATACTGCAAGACCGGACAACCGGCTTTGGTGGAACGCTCATTCCGACAAGGTGAAAAAATTACCATGGCCGTAGTTGTAGAACCATCTACCATTTATGTATCACGTGGGGGAAGCAATTATTCCTGTATCAAACTGTATTTGAATGGTGAAGAGGTCGGCTGTATAGGATATATCAGTAATAGCGGTGCTATCCTTAATTCAAAAACCATAACATTTGACGGAACGGAAGGAGACTTGTATTTGTATTATGTACTTGCCTACAACAGTCATTATGAATGGGCGCAAGCTTTTAGAAACTATTTGTGCAAGTTGACTGATACTTCAGCAATGATACAGGAGTATGAAGCGGAGAATGTGCTTGATACACAGAATCGTCCGACAATAGAAGCCCTTTCCGCAAAAGGCATACCTTATTATGTGGTCGTGTCAGACCAGCAAACCTTTGACACGTTTGACGGTGATATTGATACAAGCAAGAAGTTCAAATGTACGTTATTCTATTATCATCCGACTATGCCGTGGAGAAGTTTTAAGGCTATCAATGTGCAATGGCGCAGGCAGGGAACCACTTCGGCAAAACGGCCTATCAAGAACGACCGTTTCTATCTTCAAAAGAATGATGGTTGGGAGGTAACTCCTATTTATCCGGATTATGACAGTGAAGATGCTCAAATATCATATAAACTGATGAAAATAGGTTATGTCCGTGTAGGCGAAGATTCTATTCCGGTAAAAATAATAACGGTGAAAGTGGATTATTCCGACAGCTCCAATGCCAACGACTGCGGTGTGTGCGGTTTGATGAATGCCACATTTCGTGCACTCGGAAGTAATTACCTGACTCCTGCCCAGCGTTCATTCGATGGAACTTGGGCAAAGAGTGACATATCATTAAAGGGATTGGAAATGAATCACTCGACAGCCAATCATCCCATTGCCGCATTCCGTGCTACACAGGAAAGCTTGACAGATGCATGGTTTCATGCAAAAGGAAACTGGAAAGAGGATAAGGGAGAGCAGGTTGCGCTTGGGTTTAAAGATACTCCCGGTTACAATAAAGGCTGCGTGAACTATGGAGATTTTGTGGAATATTTCGGACAAAATGGCGAAAGCCTCGACCAGATAGAAACACGTTTTAAGAATGATATTACCACCGATAAAGAAAAGCTTTATCTTCTTTCCCTATATTGCGGGCAGGACTACCGGTTTATGTCATACGAGCGGGGGGAGTGGACGCGACAAGCCGGAGAAATGAAGCAGGAAAACGGCAAGTGGAAGATTACAGGCAAGGTCCTTAATCCAGTAAGCGGTTACGAATTGCTCACATATGATGGAATGAACTGGTGGCAAGGGGTTGGCAGCGTTGAAGACATGATGGAACCTACTACCGCAGAGTCCTCGTGGGTAACGAAACTCAAACTCGGACAGGATACTTATCCGATGTGGACAAGGTACTTTGAATGCATGATAGACGATGACCAGCTACAGATAGACTTGGCTATGGGACGGAAAGTTCCTTATGACCTTTATCAAGTCCTGAAATTCTGTGATAGTTGCGATTATGCCAAGGAAGAACTCGCAGGGAAATGGCAGGAAATTTGGAAGACACAGATGTGGAAATACATCAATCCGTACTCATTGGTTTCCTATTATCTTTTCACCGATTATCTTGCCGCTGTCGACCAACAGGCTAAAAACATGCAACCGATGTTCTTCCTTGAAGACGGCTGCAGCGTCAAGGATGGTGTTTATAGCGGAGCAAACGGTATGGAAGCACGAAGAATGTATCTTAATAAAGTTTATGACTGTGATACCTGTAACGGGAAGGATAATGACGGCGGGCAAACCATTGACCCGGAAGTTGACCCCGGTGACCTGACAAACAGTGCATACGCCGGAAGAGGAAGCGTGCTTTGGAATGATATACGTGGTCAGCAGACTATGGATGTAGACCAAAATGCCAATACAATTACCTTGCCTGCAATAGCAGATACGATGCGTTCGCTTCCCGATACACTTGGAATCGGTGCCGGACCGTTTTCTCCCAAGGGGGCTGACTATTATTTTGTAAAACAGATAATGAAAAAATGGCCTAAAGTTGTTTCAAGTTATGACGGAGAACGGAAGTATATCAAATATACAGGATATAATGACCTCTATTTCTATGCATTGCAAGGGCTGGGACTGACATCTCTTCCCGCTTTTATAGAACAACGCTGGCGCATCCGTGACGGATACTACCGCTGTGGGGATTTCAAGGCGGAAAGCGGTTATATTGGTGGACGTATCGGTGCAAAAGAAGGTGCAGTCATCAGATTTAAAGCGGCCAAGAGTGGGTATTTCGGTATCGGTAACGATAGTGGAAACATTACACAGGGAATCTTTCTGAAGGCAGGGGAAAGCGGTACATTCACAGATTTCCAGCATGGGGAAAACATCATGCTGTACATATATCAGGCAGACCGTATGAGTATGATAGATTTAAGTGAAGTAAGTATTGACCCTCAATTCGGGAATACCCTTTCAAAAATGTCGTTGCTACAGGAACTGTATCTCGGTAGTGAAAATCATAAGGAATGGAACATGTCGCCCGGAAACACCGGATTTCTTACCAATTTGGATTTAGGAGACATGCCGTTTCTCACTACATTGGATATTCGAAACACGGAAATTATAACCGTCAATTGCTCAAAGTGTCCACGAATGGAGACTGTGCATGCCGATAATACTTCTTTGTCTGCAATAACATTTGCTGAAACTTCTCCGATAAGTACGCTTGCCCTGCCCGGTACTATCACTGAACTTGTATTGAACAATCTGCCTAATCTGACTTATCCCGGCGGGCTTTCTCTTGGTGGTGTCAGCAAGGTTACAAAAATATTCGTGAATGAATGTCCGTATATTGATACGATGACTCTGTTGGAACAGGTGGTCAATGCAAGTGAATTGAAAACCGTCCGTATTCCCAACGTAAATGCTACGGCGAGTGTTGAAATGCTTCGTTCCATAAAAAACGGTGGGGCTATAGGATTGGATGCGAATGGTAATGCGTACGATGAAAAAGGACAGTGTAGCGGAATAACTGGACGGTGGATATTGGTCGAACTGATAGAGCAGAACGAAATCGAAGAGCTTGTCCGGTATTTTCCCCAACTTGAACTTCATAATTCGCAGTTCTCTATTGTGAAAATCAGCGATACGGTAGACAATGATTCGTGTGAGAAGTATAGCAATCCCGAAAACAAGACGGGGGCGGATTATGGCAACACATATATTCCAAGCGGGCATACCCTTGCCATCAAGAAAGGATGCCATGCCTATAAATGCTCATTCAACACGAAGAAAAACCAGATGGAAGGCGTGCAGTTAAGCGATACGGATTTCAACTACCTGAAAAACGGCAGCAGCTTTGACATAACGGACACCGCCGGAGAGGGCTTTGATATATTCTGGCATGCTCCGCACCATTGGTACAAGGGAGTGAACGACTACAAGAATCAAGTAAAGTATTTTTTTCCTTCTATAACAGAGACCGAACCGCTCTCAACTGCATTGCATAGCAGAAAATCCCTGTTGTCGGAATTGCTATATATGGAAAATACCGGAGTGTATGCGATTGATGCCGTTGTCGGTGAAGTCATAGGCGAGGATGTCATAACCACCGCATCCAATACGAACAGCTACAAGATGGATGTGAGAGGAATGAAGCAGGTAAGATGGCCCGGTCTGAACCATGCCCGGCTTGGAGGCGTGTTCACTGATGAAAACAACCGTGTGCTCAGTACGTTCATCATGTCTGTAAGCCATACCTATTTTGACTTCAACATCGGTGATTATGTGTTCTGTGACATACCTAACGGTGCAAAATGGTTTTATTTCACTTCTTTCCGTGACATTGGCGACATAGAGTGCCTTGTTGTAGACAGCAGCAGTATTGAAGCCATAGAACCCGAATGGACCGAACACACGGTTGGCGACAACGACAGTCTGGTCGGTGTATATCCTATTACCGTTGACGGTTTGAAGATGCCACGCAGCCTTTCCGGTGATATACGTTCCAAGAAAGGCAACGGAACGTCCGTTACATCTAATGAATGGAAATACGACAGTGAGGGTAATCCTATTGAGATGCCTATCGGCGGTTTGAATTACACGGCAAAGGATTTCCAAAACATCTGCCGCTTACGTGGAGTCGGCTATCAGTTGCAGGATTACGAACAGCATAAAGAGATTAGCAATCTATGGTGGGCTTTGAGCGGAACAACCAACGAACAGTCGGTTGTGGGCAATGGCGGACATGACAGCATTCTGAATAAACTGGATTCCATTGGCATGGCTGACAGCAATAATACCGGCAATACGCTCAACTCCATACTTGGATTGAAGCATTATGTGGGTTGTGATTCAGAATGGATGGACTATATCGCTTTTAATGTGCCGAGCTATGAAGCGTTCTACAAGGCAAAATGCACGGAGAACGACAGTTCATATCCAATAGATTATACAGCGCATATTTATGACCCCGTAAACAAAACCGAACGGACTGTTAAAACAGTTGACGCTTCCAATGGAAATTGTGTCGTGCGCATAGTACATGGTGCCAAGTGCGATGTATTGCCCAGCAGAGTACATAAGGGAGATACAAGTATGTATGTAACACATTATGCAGCAGGATTTTGGATAAGTGGAAGCCGAGGCCGTTGTGTTTTGCGGTCCGGCAACGTCTCGAATGCGAGCTGCGGTCTCGCTTATGCGAGCGCGTACAACGCTTCATCTCACTCGAACACGGTCTTCGGGGCGCGTCTGGCCTTCCGCGGAAAATTCGTTATAATTGAATAGAGCGGACCTCGTGATTTCGAAAAAAGCGTTGGAGGGAGAGCCGTAGGCTGCTCCCTCTTTCTTTTTCTCGCGTAAGCGAGTCGATTTTTGAAACTAATTTTTATATGGTTGTATTTTTGTCTGTAAAACGTTCCATATATAGAACATTTTCACTATATTTGCATTGTGAATGATATAAGATATGGAATTAAAAACGAGATTCAAAGTAATAATGTCGAGTGAAGCCGATGCATTTCTTGACACTCTGCGCCAAGACGTTAAGGATAAAATTATCTATAATGTAGATAAGGTAGCCAATGGTTATATGGACAAAGATTTATTCAAGAAATTAGATGATACTGACATTTGGGAGTTTCGCACCCTGTATAAAGGTATTCAATATCGTCTGTTGGCTTTTTGGGACACCGACGCGGAAACGTTGGTCATTGCCACGCATGGATTTGTGAAGAAAACACAAAAGACCCCACGCAAAGAGATAAACAAGGCGGAAGCCGTCAGAATATTATATTTCAACTCAAAAAAATAAGTATATGGAAGCAATTAAATTTTATACCCTTGATGAAGTTAAGGATAAACATATAGGTGAGGTCGGTACACCGCACAGGGATAAGTATGAAGCTGAATTGCAATCATTTTTGATTGGGGAAGCCATAAAAAAAGCCCGTAAATCCCAAAACATGACCCAAGAGGAATTGGCACAAAAAATCGGTGTACAGCGTTCACAAGTATCCAAGATAGAAAGCGGACGTAATCTGACCCTTTCCACCATTGCGCGAGTGTTTAAGGCTATGGGTATGAAGGCGTCTTTGAGTATTTCCGGTTTAGGAAGCATAACTCTTTAAAAAAATAAAAGGCGGACAATCCCTCGCGCCGTTGTGTTTTGCGGTCCGGCAACAACTCGAATGCGAACAGCGGTCTCGCTTATGCGAACGCGAACAACGCTTCATCGAACTCGAACACGAACTACGGGGCGCGTCTGAAATTCTGTTGGTTAAATTAATCGGAGACCCTGCACAGGTACGAGATTACCACCGCCATTCTCCGAGGGATTCGAGCCTCGGCAACAGCATGATAATATATATTTATTAATGGAAAGCCGGAACATATCTTTAACCACATGTGGGGAGAGGTTGGACCACTCCCCACGAGACCGGAAGGCGGTCAGCGATATATACGATTTATTCCAACCGGCCGTAGCTGCATCTGCGGTCTGTTATCCGTTATATAATCTCATACCGGAGATTATATCCGATGAGAATTTGGAAAGGTCATTCAAGCGTGTCATGGCAAATCTGAGAAGTGCAGATACCCGAAGCGGGAATCGGCAAAGAGAGGTAGCTGTAATAGATGGCATTGAATGTTCACCAAGAATGGCCCGTTATGTAAAAAACAAGCATAAGATACTTGATGAGCTGAAAGAACAGATAGGTAACGGCACATTCCGTATAAAGAACCTCAAGTCGTTTACTGTGGATGACGGACCGAAAGTAAGAATTGTGCAAGCCCCGTCAGTCATAGAGCGTATTGGAAGCAATGCGATTATGGAGCCGTTGGAAAAGCATCTTTCACCCCTATTGATAGAAACAACGGCTGCATCCATACAAGGACGCGGACCGCATGGTTTGTTCCATCAGGTGCAGGATACATTGGCAGAGAACCCCAATATACACTATTATTATCAAAGCGATTATAAAGGATATTATGACAGTATCGACCATGATATATTAATCTCCACAATCAGGCGGTATGTCGGAGACCCTGTCTTATTGCCTATTCTTGAAAATTTTGTCAAAGCACTATATCCCAACGGGAAGCATGGCATAAGCAAAGGACTGCGTTCCTCACAATTCTTTGGAAACCTTTACCATAATGATATTGATCACCGGATGATTGATGAATATGGTGCAAAACATTACTTCCGTTTTTGTGATGACATCTTTATTCTCGGTGAAAGTAAACGTGATTTGTGGAAATTGCGGGACAAACTACACTATGAAGCAGCTCAAATAGGGCTGACAATAAAACCAAGCGAAAAAGTGGCTCCCATATCCGCCGGTATGGATGCCCTTGGCTTTGTCAACTACGGCGACTATACATTGTTACGAAAACGGACAAAAGTAAATGCAGCCCGAAAACTTTCCAAGATTAAATCACGGAAACGGAGACAGCAAATAATCGGTTCATTCAAGGGTATGGCCTGCCATGCAGATTGCAAACATTTATTTTATATACTTACCAAGAACAACATGAAGAAATTTTCCGAAATGGGTGTTACGTACACTCCAGCAGATGGAAAAAAACGCTTTCCCGGCAAGGTTATGCGTTTGAGCGACATCGTAAATATTCCAATTGAGATACATGATTTTGAAACAGGAATAGACACCAAAGAAGGGGAAGACCGTTATCTGGTATCGTTCCGCAATCCCAGGACTCAAGAATGGGGAAAGTTCTTTACTGCATCGGTTGAGATGAAAGGTATTCTTGACCAAATCAGCGATATTGAGGACGGCTTTCCATTTGAAACAGTTCTCAAATGTGAAATGTTTGACGGAGGCAAACGAAAATACAATTTTACCTGACGGGAAAAAGATAACATACTAATCCGCTCGGTATCCGCTACTTTTGTCGTAAATCAAAATTCATGCAATGGAAAAGATTTACGGCACAAAGAAGCGGCAGGATTGTCTTGTACGTACAGGACGCTCCAAGTGGATACTGTTTTATGGCTTCGGGAAAGATGATGAGAATAGTGAGAATGGCTGGGAGTACCGGCATACATTCGACCATAAACCCACACTTTCCGAAGTCAAGGAATTTGTTGTGTCCGCTATAAACACGGCTACGGAGGAAAAGATTATAAACGGCTTTGTCTGGAACGGGAAAGCGGTATATCTTTCACCCGAAAACCAATTAAACTTTTCCGCTATAGAACGTAGTGAAAAGATTCCTTATCCGCTTATTCTAAAAATCAATGAACAGGAAGATGGTACGCCCATCTATCATACTTTCGAGAATGCAGATGATTTTATTGCGTTCTCCCAAGCAGCGTGCGCCTATGTGATAAAGACTGTTCAGGAAGGGTGGAAAGAAAAGGATGAAGTGGATTGGACGGTATTTAATTTAAAAAGTAATAACGATGAAAAAGTTGATTGAATGGCTCGGAATGAGTAACAGGTGGAAACACCTCGTAGGAGGACTGATTATCGGCATTTTTGCATTTGGTTGGTTTACCGCAATGTATGCCGGAGTTTTGACAGCAGGTGCTTTGGAATATAAAGACAAGATGTATGGCGGTAGATGGGATTGGATTGACTTTGGTCTTACAGTAGCCGGAGCAATGATAGGACAACTAATAGGAGGAACTTTAATATGGAACAACTAAGCACGATTATCCAAGTTGTCGGTTCGCTCATCACATTAGTTATATTGCCCTTGCTATTGCTTAGAAGCAAAAAGAAACAGGCAGATGCCGAGGCTGAAAAAACCGAAGCAGATAACATCACAGCTTATGCAGCTGAATGGAAAGAATTGTACGAGAAGAAAGAAAAGCGAGTTGTCGAACTGGACGCCAAAATTGACCACCTTTACGCCGAGATAACCAAGTATCGTGACGCTATCCGCGAGCTAAGCGAAAAGAACAGCGAGCTTGCCGTTCAGAATCAAGCACTGGAATTCCGGAAATGCAATAAACATGGTTGTGCTGACCGCGTCCCACCAAGCGAATATTAACCAAATAAATTATAAGTATGAAGATATTGATTGATAACGGGCATGGTGAAAACACTCCCGGAAAACGCAGTCCTGATGGTTCGTTGCGTGAATATGCTTATGCACGTGAAATTGCGGATAGAATAGCACATGAACTTTCCGCAAGAGGTTATGATGCCGAACGCATTGTTCGGGAAGCAGTAGATGTTCCACTATCAGAACGTGCAAGGCGTGTAAACGAAGTTTGCGGACGATATGGAACAGCCAATGTGGTTCTTGTTTCTATCCACTGCAATGCTGCCGGAAACGGTGCAGAATGGATGAACGCAAGAGGATGGAGCGCTTATACATCGAAAGGCAAGACAAAGGCTGATAAACTGGCAACTTTCTTGTATGAAGAAGCTGAAAAAAACTTTATCAGTCAAAGAATACGCAAAGATAATTCTGACGACGATCCTGACTGGGAAGAAAACTTCTATATTTTGAGCAAGACAAAATGCCCGGCTGTACTTACGGAAAACTTTTTTCAGGATAACAAGGATGATGTCCTGTACCTTTGTTCCGAAGAAGGCAAACAAGCTATTGTCAAAACCCATGTAGAGGCAATAACCAGATATATTCAGAAGTATGGTAAAATGGTTTAAAGATATTGTAGCAATATTGTTTGTGGTATTATTTTTCACATCACTGTTTTTTAATGTGCGTTTTTGCATATCGAATAAAAAGTTACCTATAAATGATACCACAAGAATAACTGTTTTCGATACCATACCCTATTACAAGCCTGTACCCAAGGATAGTACCGTTATTAAATACATCACGCAGGTTCTTCCTACTGCAAAACCGGATAGTACGAAACAGACTCCGGACGTAGCAGATACGACTAAACCTCCAAATAAAGACAAAGACAGTGTTGAGGTTGAAATCCCCATTACGCAGAAGATGTATGAAACAGACACATATCGGGCTTATGTAAGTGGCTTTCATCCACAACTTGACAGCCTGATACTTTTTGCCGGGCGTGATATAATGACCGTAACAGGTAATTATCCCAAACCCAAGAAGAAAAAGTTCAGTATCAGTCTGCAGGTAGGATATGGAATAACATTGAGAGAAACGCCGCAATTTTCTCCATGTCTTAGTGTAGGTTTATCGTACAATTTGTTTGATTTCTGATTATGATAGATATTATATTAACGGTCAATAAGGAAAAAGTATATGAAGAGGTAGCAAAGACCACATCGTACACCGGTGCGAAAATGGATGATGAGCTTGCCTACGATCGTATATTTACGACGGATGAGGATAAAAGCATGCTTGAACGTTTTTGGTGCGAGAGTAAGAATACCATATGCAACAGTTTAAAGAAAATGCTTCTTGACGAAACGGAAGCTGACAGTGAATACAGGCTTTCGTTGGGGCTGTCGAATTCATTCGATGAAGCTCTAAAAGAAAGTATGCAGCGTAGCTTGTTTTCATTCTTCGTGATGAATGTCACTGCAAAGTGGTACACGTTTGCCAATAAGGAAGAAGCTGCCGGATATGCAACGGAAGCTGCTACCTATATGGAGGATATAATGCGTAAGGCATTTTTCAAAAGAAAGCCCATGCGCCCGACATACGAATAATCATTAATTCAAAATATTATGGCAGAAAATAAGAAAACATTAACCGTGACACAACAGGTCAAAGAACTTGTCTATGATATTCAGAACAAAGCGTATTTGACGGGACAGGCACGAGAAGCGGCCGGCAAGAGCTATCAAGTCGCATCCAATATGCAAGCAAGTGATGACGATGAAAACAGCTATCAGATACGTCGTTCGTTGGCCAATGCCTTTTCCTCTTTAAAAAGTCTGCTTGGAGAGTATCTCAATGAGGATAATACAACAAGCGATAACCTGATGGATGAAGAGATAGATAATAACGGTAAACTTTCATTGGAGTTTTTGCTTCCGTCTAACTATAACAACGCTTCGGCAGACGCACTGGGAAATGGCATACATTCATATCTTGTAGATATGGCACTTGGAGAGTGGTTTGCCATAACCAGTCCAGAAGATGCCAATGCGTATATACAACACTCCGGGGTGAGTCTTGAAAACGTGAAGCGTGCACTCTACAAACGCAGCCGTCCGGAAAGACCGACTTATGATTAATTGATGTTCAAGCCTATGGTATATTGTCAAAACAGCCAGTCTAAAACAAAAGCGGTAACACTTGTATTTAAAAGGGAAGAACTGCTTTACGATGCGGAGAATTATTCTTTTGTAGAGGGCGACATTATGCAAGCGGAAGATGAACACGCCAGACATCAAGTATTCGACATCGGTCAGGACGGTAATGTGGACAGAGTTACGAGAATACTTAACCTCGTACATTCTGAATGCGTGGAAATGTTGTTTCCTTATACGAAAGAAGAAATTTCCGATAAGCAGGAACCCCTTGATAATGTTATGACCGTGCCGGAAGAATACCTCATAACCCTTGTTTTGCCTGTGGAATTTTCATTGTCTACCGTGAAGTTGCTGAAACATCTGATACACGAATATATGGTCTGCAAGGTCCTTGCCGACTGGATGAGCATAACAAATCCCGGCAGCCAAGCCAACTGGGAAGATAAAGCCCGAAATATCCGAATCAAGATACAGACTTCCCTTGTTTCACGGAAAGGCAAGATAAGGCGAAAACTAAAACCGTTTTAAGAATAGACAAGAGCCGGAGTGCATCACGCATACCGGCTCTTTCTCCTTATAAACAATCTGATAACCTTAAAAATAACTGACCTATATGTTTCATTTATCGTAGTCTGTTGAGCATACGTGGATTGAACTGGACGCTAAATCCTAACAGGCTTTCGGATTTGTCAAGTGTACAAATGAGTGCAATTCTAAATGCTTTGTACGGTGTTCCTCTGAAACCACGCATATATTTGTCTGCACTGCTCCATACAGTATGCCAATTAAACAAATCATTCGAACCGTACAGTACTTGTACTACATGTCCCGATTTAAAATATCCACGTTGAATGATGGTATCTATTGTCTTGAACACATCTGGCTCATCCATTTTGAAAGGGCGGGTAACCACTAATGCCGTTATGTTTTCAGCAGATGATGTAGAAAAATCCACAAGTCTGTTTCCGTCAGCCATTGCTAATGCTTCCGGATACGAATTGACATTGTTCACTATGTCTGACAGCATCATTCCCCAAAGCTTTGACTTCAACGAAAACACATAAGCATAGCGTACAGCCGGGTTATACACAATGATATGCTGATTGGTATAATCATATATCATCCGGCAAGCGGCAAGAAAATCAAAAAACGGAATCATAGCAATATCGTCAAGAGCCGTTCGTTCATTTTCGCTTGCTTTTCCATTATAAACTGATAGAAGTTTATCCGATCTTGGCAAATCAGAAATAGAAAACAAATCTTCCGCATTTAAACTTTCTGATATGCACTGCACAGTAGAACCACTTATCAGCATAATACCTCTATTGGTGGCAAACAGCACTGCATTATCAATTTGTGTGATACTGTTCGTATTTATACAAACCTCCCGTGTTACAGGTTGCCGTGCTGAGTATGATCCCGTATTTGATACTTCTAAGGCCCATACACCTTCTGATGTAAAAGCATAAAGTGGAAACTGACCGAACTGTCCCTCTGATAAAGCTTTTACAGCCGAAGATATACCAAGAATAGTGCCAGTACCTATTGTATTGATACCGAGAACCGGAAAGTGAAATGGATTATTGATTTCTGATGTGTATATTTTGTTCGGTAAATCAATTATTCGCTGTTCACGGGGACTTGCTGTAGGATAATCACTAAGTCCTGTCGGAGGATTTTCCCAACCGGCAAAATAAAAAGCTCCGTTAAGGAATTTGTGCTGTTCAAGTGGTACTTCATAATATTGTGGTAATCCATAATGCGTCACAATAACTGCTTTGTATGCGTTTATATTAGGGTAGAACAAAAACAGCAATGGCGGATCCAATATTGACGCTTGATAAGATTCTCCATTGACCACTATGTCCCGACCATCCTGCTTGATATAGAAGTATACAGAAACAGGCATTGTTCCATCAAAATAAGTAGGGGACATTCCATCAAAATTAGCAACATATCCGTTGGTATATGTAATCATCGCTCCTGTGTTATACAAGTTATACAATTCTTTTTGAATGTTTGCGATGTTAAGTCTTGAATTATAAACAAACGAATAATGTGGAAGCAATTTATCATGACTGTCATAATCATCTGTCATAACTTCTCGTGTTACCAATGACTGTAGATAATCTTCTTCGATTACCAGTTTTGTACGTGTAGTGGAAAGTTGTTCAATACGGAGACTTTCAAGCAGGTAGAATTGCGATGTTGAACGAATATCCTCTTTTACATCATCAATACTTCTACGAGGAATCATCAAACGTCCACTTGGATAAGTCAGTCCGTTGGGGTCAAATGTAAAGGCATATAGTTTATTGAATGTATGATGTTGATAACGAATTGGAAATTTGGAGGTAGAAGCTGCTTGATTTATATGTTTGCATACACAATAAGAATTATAGTTTTCCGATTGTGCAAATCTTGTACATTTTCCGTTTTGGTCATAAGTATAAATAGGTTTTGAAACAAACACATCAACAGATCGAACTATATCTTTCCAATTTTTAAGCATATCAAGGCGAGACTGAAGAACAACGGCACAATCAAGGTCGTGTATCATTCCACATATTCGAAGTTGCGCATCTGTATACTTTCCCTTTCCCGTCAGGTGTGTCCAAAAAACTTGCGGTGCAAGGTCTGATGAAGCAATCATCAGAATCGGAGCCGAGTGCATTGTCAATGTTCCATCGTATAGCCGATAGGCGTATCTTACAAAGAAAGGAAAAATGAATTTGCCCTTATTTGTAGACCTTTCAGCAATAAATTTATTGATATGGGCAAGTACTTGGTCTGTAATTCGCGTTTTATTGTTATCAGAGAATTCATTCCAAATGCTGCCTTCACTAATAGCATCAAATGATATTGAAAATTCATCTGTCCGAACCATTTCACCCTGCAGCCCAAATGAAAGTGGGCATTCAGGTATTTTTGTACCAAGATATAAATATCCGTCATTATTTCCTTTCCAGAGAAAATAATGCATACCGTCAGTTGACAAGATGAGAAGCGTATTGCCAATAGCTGTTACCTGATATACCTCGTTAAATGAACGAAGAAAAACAGGCTGATGTGCGTCAGAACCATTCCACCAACTGATAGAATTGTTGTTAAAGATGATATAGTGCTTGAAGTTAGCCGATTTATGAATATACATAACCGAATCACCACCTTTGAATTGTAATACTTCGGATGGCGGCAATATGGGTTTAAGTGCACCGTTTTCAGGAATAACACCTATCGATGTTGCCAAGTCCCCATCGGCGCACTCATAGTCCGATGGGTTGGCAGAATACCCGTTGTATTTTATTTCTTTAATCATATCTTTCTTACAAAAGGAGTTTGGTAATGATTGGTAGCAATGTGCCATGATATTGGCTTTCCTTAGGCTCTCCAACGCATAATCTCGCCTTGTCTGTTACGCCCGACACATCAAGTATGGCGGAGCACAGCCTTTTAGATGAGGCTCTGAAATGTTTCCCTTGCCTATTGGATGGAAACACACATGCTTCATGCCGACCGCCGGTTGGTGAGCGGTATCTGACATAAAGATATAATTCTCCGTTCTCACTCATAATATCCAGGACATCACCTCGCGAGAGATGAAGTTGCTTGGCTATATGAGATGTAATGTCTATTCTTCCCGAAGAATAGAATACTATATCAGCCTTTCTTGTATTTCCTAATATACTTTCCATTGGGCTTTTCAATTTGATAATAGATGAGACCTTTGCTTGTATGATGTATAGACACAGACAGTTTGACTATACTATCACCGGGTAATCCATGCTCATAAAGCATAAGACCGACCGACGGGCACAGACTTTCAAAGCCTATACACTTATACTTATCGTTATATTGAATATCACATAACTGGGTCGGTTGTTCGATATTCGGATTGACGGTAAAGCCGAAAGAACTTTGTTCGGCAATCCGGAAAACGAATACTTTGGCAGCATCACTCTCTTTGGCTTTTTTCTTAATATGTAGAAATAAACGTTTGGAGAGTGTTATCGAATTGTCGGCAGGATCGGCAATCACATAGTAGTTAAGTGATTGCCACCATGTTTTTAACTTCTGAATAATCATAATACGAAAATACGATGATTTATTGGTTGTTATAGTTTAACTTTTTACGGACGAATCGAGATAAATCAGGCGTGAACGGAAAGAGATTGTTTCGACAAACCTGAATGATAATGTTGTTTCGATTTCCAGTCGGTGCCTATTGGCAGCTTCTTTTGTTGCAAAAATATAGGAACAGATTTCTTGCTTTGTAGTTCCTTTGGTTGCTACAATGTTGGCGTAATATTTGCGCCCGAAGAGGAACGCCATGATTTCTTTTAATACTGTTGAGTTCATGCTAAAATTCATTATTAGTCGCTAATTGATAATCTTTCTTTTCTTCTTCTGATAGTTCGTTGTAACAGCTTTCGCAAACAACGGGGTAACCGTGTTCTTCTTCAAAGTACACGCCACAAAGTTGGCAGCACCAACCGTCTATAATATCTTCTGCAATGCTCATGGTTATTTCATTAATTCAAATTCATACACCCAAACATAAGGATTGGACTCCCATGTACCTTTGCCGGAGACTTTATCTATGAGGGCGGCAAAGGCTTCACGTGGAGTATCAAATCCATCGTCTTTGTTTCCCTCAAATTCATAAAATATAGATGGTGGAAACTCATCATCACCCGAATCTTCATATATCCCTTCTTTCAAGCAATCCTCATCCGATATGTCCTGCAACCGTTCAATTCGCACATTGGTAATACTGATTTGATGGGACATGAGGTTAGACGCTACAAACATTTTGTTATTCCAGCCCTTTTGACTGCAAGCAGTTTCTTTGATATATCCGTCTATTGGGGGAATACTTCTATATAAGACTTTGTCAGGTCTAAAACCTGCATCCTTATAACTTTGCGCAATGGCAATGACTTCCCCGACTTCATATTTGGGCTTTAATTCATAACCGTGGTTATCTTCTATCCCGCTTTTGACAAAGGGTGAGTATCGAAACCCCGTACAATCGGTGATTATACGTCTCGTTTGCGTCTTTCTGCCTTCCAATACGGCTTGTGTTAATCCGTATTTATCATTGAACATTATCTTCTTCATTGTAGTATTCTTTGTTAAAGCGTCCATTGTCAATCAGCCAACCAATAGCCAATATACAAGATTCGATAGGTGATGCGGTTTCAAAGGATTTCACATAAGGATAAGAGAGTAACCAAGCATCGCTTGTTTCATGATGCAAACCAAAAACATTTTCACTGGTTCCTATTCTGATTTCGGTTGGAAGTAACTCCAACAGCCTCCACAAACTCCATGCAGGAACATCCTCACCCCACAATCTATCAAATACTTCTTCTCCGGCCATTGGCGACCCGTCAGGATGCTTGTGAAAAGGAGATGCAAGTTTGGCTATTCTTTGAGGAGTCCAAAACTTACCTCTCAATGTAGGCGGCTTGGTTTGTAACTCCCACTCTAAAGCTGGCACTTTAATCTTTGTATGATGATATACCATATCAGCCGTTTTCGACTTCAATCCCAAAGTGAGCAGTCTTTCCGACTGCTCACGGGTAGTACATATTTGTGATTTGAAATTCATAATTTTTGTCTTTATCTAATACACTATCGAATTATTGTAATCTCAAGTTTTCACTAACAGATTCAGCATGAATACCTTTACATATTTCCACATTTTTGCCGGCTTCTATACCTCTCATAGCGCATAAAGCATCAATATCCGACTTTGATTCTCTGGCCTTACCTATCTTTCTTCCTTTAAGGAAATCATCTATTTCACTTTTTGTGGTACGTACAAGAGCTGTGATATTGTTTTCTGTTTCCAATGTCCTTTTGCTCTCATCAAATTTTTCTGAAAGGCCTATAACACAACCATATAGAAATGATTTTAAATACATAATAAGGCTTTTTGGGGTTTTCCCATATTTCCATATACAATCATGTTTATATTCCTTATAATTACGTTTACCAATAGTTATAAACTGGTGAGATAAAAAGGAAATGAGATACAGAACTACTTCAACATTCTTTTTTCGTCCTATTATTTCAAATTCACTACGTTTCATTCTGCCATTATTAAATTTGCTAATAATAAGACTGCGACACATGTTATATTCACAAACTACTGATACGAGGTCGCTATACCATCTACCATTTGTGCTTATTTTGAAAGGTATTTCTTCTGATACAATCGGATTCTCTAACTTCTCTTGCTCCGGTATATCGTTTTCGGTTAGATTATACTCCATCAACAAGCGTGTTATGCCTGCTGCGGCTGCATTTGCTTCTCCTTCGTTACCTAATGCAGTAGCCGATTCTTTTAAATTCATCAGCTTGCGCAGTTTCTCTAATATTTTATCTTTCTTTGTTTTCATAATGCTTGTTTTTGATATTAGTTAAACCTGATCGTCACATACCTATGAAACCGTATGTATCCAAAACAATAGGAGGAACTCTCCGTATTATTATCTACATCTATTCGCACATTACAGCCTTTCATCCGTAAAAAGCGTGCGGCTATTTCGTAGACGGTGTATCGTTTCTCATGAATGTCCCAGTAACTGATTCCACGCTCTGTCTGAGGAATGCCTTTTTTCAGAATCTTCTTAAAGGATTTGATGGTTCGTATGATTTCTTTTTTATTCATATTTGTTCCGATTTGAATTATTTGTTTAGAATCTGCTTCATACACCTGCGGAACTCTTTTACAGATCCGGGATTCATGTTTTTACTAAGCATAATTTGGAAAATCTCCACCGGATTATACTTTCTGTATTCAACAGGGATTTTGCCAAATACTCCGTATTCTAAGATCGTATCTCTGATATCCATTGGAATTTTCAAAACTTTCAATGCTTTCTGCTGTTGTGGAATTGAATACGGTTGATAATTACTATCCCAATTTCCAAATACGGAAGTGACATAAAGAATCTTTTTTGCTAATCTTTTTTTCATATCTTTCCTAATTTGTTTTGAATTTATTTATAGTAGTATTTTTGTTAAACAGAGCCATAACAATCAATGCTAAAGCTACTTTCAATAATTGCTTTTTCCCAACAATTACGACATTACTACGATTTAGCCCATCATCAGTCTTGATACTGTACCAATTCTTATAAGGTGGCAGTACCTTATAGATATATATTTTCCCAATTACCTTTTTCATACTTATATTTTCAAATTTTATAATCCGTTATTCGTTAATTGGTAATTTCATAAAGCACATCCACATGGTCTTTCCATGTCTTCCGGTGGTATGCCCAAACAGAGGTTGCCGTTCGATAGCTTTCAACACTTCTTTGACTGTTATTTGGTCTTCATTCCATTTGAAAATCAAAACTCCGTAGTCTTCCAGCACACGAAAGCATTCATCTACGCCCTTCTTTATCAATCTTGGCCAATCTTCAGGAAGTTTACCATACTTCTTGGCTAACCAACTATCTTTACCAACCTTTAGCAAATGGGGAGGGTCAAATACTACCAGTTTAAAGGATTCATTCAAGAATGGCATTGCCGTAAAGTCAGATACAACGTCTGGGTGGATTTTCAAACTTCTACCATCACAAAGAATGTGTTCTTCATCTCTGATGTCAGTAAATAAGACCAAAGGGTTTTCTTTATCAAACCAAAACATCCTACTGCCGCCAGGCATCTAATATGATTTTTGCTTTACTCATTTCTTATTGTTTTGAATTTCTTGTTTTTTTCTTTTTCTGCTGCTCTGGCTCCTTTCTTGAAACCCTCTACAAAGCTGTCAAAACAAGCTCTATGGATTTCTAAAGTGCATCTTTGCATAAGTGGGCAAATCGAACATTTTTGGCTAAGCCCTGCGGACTTTTTAGCGAGTTTCGTTACATTTTTCATTGGTTTATCCTTTCATTCTGCCTAAAAAAGCAAGTTTAATCACATCATATTGAGTTCCTATCCATGCAAATTCCAACATGGCATTATCATCTGCAATGTCATTAATTTGCATGATTGGGTAGTTACCCTGATTTGTGCTATAACAAACACACGAGCTATAAATAAAATCCTCAACCTCTTCTTGACTTCTTGGTACATTGAAATAACTGTCAAGGCTTCCGATTATATGCTCTTTCAAGTATTCGGAACTATATGCAGCAGCAATTTTATCTTGATTTCTAAGTGCATATCTCATAACTCATCTTTATCTCCTAATTCAGACAACGCTTGTTCAAACTCTTTGAGTTTCTTAATGGCGTAATCTCTACGATAAGTGATTATATCACGACTTGTATAATTTGTATAGAACCGGTCTATAAGGTTTTGAACAAAAAACCTTTCAGGCTCTTCGCAATGATTCAATAGAATTACATAATTCGTGTTTCGTGGGTGGAAACATAAGAATCTATAATAATTCACTTTGCCGCAAGAACATTCAATTAAGCGTTCATCAGTCTTTAATTTCCTAATGTCTTCAGTATTTAATATAGGTTTCATAAATTAATCCTCCATATTAGGCGTTATATCTTGAAAATAAGCCCATTTGACAATATTCGTAAATCGTGAATACCAAATGCTATTATCTTCTTTGTGATAATATCCGCATCCATAGGTGCCGTCTTTAAGGATATAGAGGCAAAACCTGTGCTCCTCTGGCACCTCGCTTGCATCATGCCACACGCTATTAATGCGCCATTCTGCACCTTTTATGAATGAACCCTCTACTAATTCATCGCATGAAAGTCCATGCTCGGGACACTCGTCTATTGAATGGTATTGTCCATATACACCCATTGACTGTGCAGTTGTGAGTCTACATTCTTCTGCCGCTTTTTCAATATCTTCTCGTTTCATCCTTTACCTCCTTTCTTCAATTCTGCAATAAGAGCATCAGCACCGCTAATGCTCCACTGGGCTAACGTTTCGCTACTTGCATACACACACTGATTATGTGAATTGGCTGAAAATCCTTTCATTAGCTCTTTCGCAATCTCGTATCTGCGTTGTTCCCAGTCTATGGCTTTTTCAAATTCAAGTGCTGTTCCGGGTATTTTTCTACCGTCTTTTGTTATGAATGAACCGCATGAAACCAGCATAGTACCTGAAGGTTCAACATCTATGACCTCGCCGGTAGCCTTTACTTTAGCTTTAAGTTTTTCAGCAGCTCTCATTTGTCTCGTGTGTTCTGCTACACAAGTTTTACACCTGTTAGGATATGATTTACTGAACTCTGAAATATGTTTAGTCTTTCCACATACTTCACACTTCTTTACTTCTAAATAATCCATATTTATTTTTTATTTGAATTAATGGTTGTTGGCTCATAGTACTTGCATTTGTCTGTTTCCGGATTGTATGCTGGCCATACCCATTGCAAACGTGTATCGGGTGGATCGGGTAAATAGCGTTTGCAACTCTTGCGGATTGAGCAGGTAACGCCCGAACAATAACTATAATCTGTATTCATCGTCATAATGTTTTTAATTAGTTTACTGTTTTCTGAATGACTGCTCATTGCCGAAATTGATGATTAGCATCATTTCACGGAAACGGTCTGCAATGCGTTCATCGTAATATTCTGAAATCCCTTTTGCCGTAAGATTGGATGAAACCAGCGTGCAGAATTGCTCTTCATACCGGAAAGACAATATATCCATTGCTGCTGTTACGTAATCGCCATAATGAATGCTTTCTTTCGGCTCTGAACCGAGGTCGTCTATTGCGAGTATTTCAACTTCACGCAACCTTTTGTACCGTGCCACATCAGATATATTGTCACGTGTAGGGTTGTTGTATGCTTTTGCCAACAAAACGAGCTCCTTTGCCGGTACTATCATGTATCCGCGTACTGGATATGTATTCACATTACTGCTATATCCTTCATCTGAGCGCAAGTAGTTTATAAGGTTTTGCAACGCACGTAGAATGGTGGTTTTTCCATTACCGGCACCGCCGCATAGAAACAATCCGAAAGTGGAGGCTTCCGATGTAATCCAATTGGAAATGTCCCAAAGGTGCTTTTTGTATTGTTCGGTGGCATTAAATTCCCTATGCCTATGAGCAACTTCCACCCGGCACGCTTCATATAGCATAGCGTAAACTTGCTTGGCGGTATATGGCAATCTAAAACGAGTTACCATATGTTTTCTCTTCATCAGATTTGAGAAGATTACCTCTGCGTTGATTTCTGCTTTCGGGTCTAACTTTATCATCTTTTCTTTTACTTTTATCATTTACAATTCTCAACCATGCGTTGAAGTGCTGTTTGGCATCCTGTAAGGAAGAATGCCGGTCTTTCCCGTCTGCCAGGCATTGCACCCGGAAGTCATCAAGACTGCTGCGCAATAATGATATATCCATGTGATGAAGTACTTGTAGCTGGTCAAGCCAACACTCATCTTTTTTCAGTTCGGCAATTTCTTCATCAAGTGTAAGGGAATAGATTTCACTTGGAGGCGGATTGTCTGGTTTTTGGCAAGCACCTTTGGAAGTCGGAACCGGATCGGGAGCTCTTTCTTCCTGAATGAGTCTATAAGATTCAGGTATAGATACAGACTTTCTTTTGGCGCGGGTACACATTTCCGTATATCGTCGCTGGATTGATGCCGATGTGATAATCCCACGTGATAGTAGTTCTTTATCGAAAAGCCCCACCGAACCGCAGTATTTCACAACTTCCTGCACCGTGTTTTCTTCCAGCCCGAAGTACTCAGCCACGTCAAAGGCAGTATTTGCATCCCACACAAGGAAACAGCCTTGTACTCGGTAAATCTCACACAGAATATAGTCGTACACAGCAATGCCCCGGCATTTAAAATCTTTTTTCAGCCGTTTTATCCGACGGTCTTGGTATCTATCGGTATCGACAGTATAATAATTAAGACCTGTTTTGATGTTTGCCATATTAGACATAGTTTTAAAATTCATTTCTCAAATAATCATCCACTTCACGAATGAAATCATCCAGCGAAAAGCACAGAACATATTTGTATTCTCCGTTTTCACATATTATCTTTTGCCATTCTTTTTGTGATGGAGATTGATAGCCGCCTTTCTTTTTCATTTCAATGAGCAGCGCACCATAATCACGATTGCTTTTCAACAGAATCAAATCGGATACACCGGCTGTTACGCCCTCAGCTTTCAATTTGCCACCTGTAACAGTATCACGTCTTCCTCCGTTCGGCACAGCAAACAACCGGCCTTTTAACTTCGGATACTTCAAATTGAACCACTTTACGCAAGAGCATTGTATGCGATGTTCCTCATCGTCATATTTTTGCTTCTTTTTTCGTTTCCTTTCCATTTGAAGCATTTCCTCAAGTGTCATTGTCGCTTTGCTTTTCGGGTGCAACAATGGTGTCTTTTCCGGTCTTGTCTACTACAACTTTTTTCCCACCAACGGTTATCGTTGTCCTGCAACCTTCGGGGAGAGATTGTATGAAATTTCGTACAACAGGCGAATTGGCATTTTCACTGATGGTATCCGTAATGGACTCATCTGCGGCATATGGATAGACATCCATAATGGCAGTTTCCGCTACCGATGCAATTTGATAGTCGGCCATTGTGCCTTTCATACCCTCATTCAGTTTATTTACTGCATCACGCAAGTCGGCTGCTTGTACCAGTACGTTGGTAGCTGTCTTTTTTTCTGCTCCATTTTTTTCATCTAAGGTAATGAAATACAGCTTGCACTTGAACCAGCGGTCAGCACTGTCTTCCTCACAGGGAAAGAGCTCGCTATAGTTGGCACGTTTAATGTCGGAAACTGTAAACTCACCGGAAATAAAGGGTGTCATTTCTTCAATGATGCGTGCTTCCGCTTCCGTGAAGCTGAGCGCGTCAACCAGATAGGGTTCCGTTACTTTCTTGTTCATTCCGTTATCCATTGTCTTTTCATAACGGATTTTACATTCAAACCACGTGTGCATCATGAGTTCATTTTTTCTTTGAGTTGTTTACTGACTACAAGTTTTACTGTTCGTCTAGCCGGAATGACTACCGTTGTTCTCTTGTAGATATTACGGGCTTTCCTTTCTTTTGTGATATAAGTCTTGATAGTGCCAAAACCACGTATATAGACACTTTCACCTTTACAAAGTGCTTTCTCAATAGCATCAAAAGCACAATCTACGGCTTGAATAGCCTGTGAGCGACTAATAGTCGTATTGTTGATAACATGTTCAACGATCTCAATTTTTCTCATTGTTTTTATTTTTATTAAAATGATAGATCACTATTGTTTGGCCTACAAATCTCAGTTTTGTATTGAGTATTTTCAACTGATTTTTTCATTATGATTCTTGATTTAAATCCGCAGATAGAAGTAGGATGATGGCTGCAATGGCAAAACTCATTCCTAAAATGGCATACGTATATGCTTTAGAGGATTTGGATTCTAAAGCAAAATGAAAGTTAACAGCAAAAATGATGATATTCAAAACAATAAATATTATATCAAAATAGATTCTCATATTACTTTATTTACTGGTTACTATTATTTTTCCTCATAATCACAAATGCTAATAGGGATTCTTGTTAAATGTTAACGAAAGCCCATTTGTAGCGGCTGTTATTTCTATCTCTGGATATAATCTTTCTATTCCATGGATAAACTCCGTAGCATTGCTGTTATTGTCGGACAGATGCAGGAGTAGAATGTTGCATACTTGAGACAGGTCATTGGCTTGCAATGTGAGGAGACAGTTATCATAGGACATGTGCGACTTAATGGTGCGTTCGTAGCGTTTCTTGTCAATGCGCCCGGCAGTGAAATTTGCATCAAGAATTTCCTTGCTATAATTGCACTCCAACATTACATTGTTAAGACCGGGAAATTTGTATTTTAGGAAATAGGTGTCTGTGGCAAACAGCACTGTTCCGCACTCTTCATGACGGATGAGGTATCCGTAAGGTTCCGCAGCATCATGTTGTACAGGGAACGGTATCACTCTAAATCCATTTATCACAACTTGTTCGAATGGCAACAGCCCTTTTGCCCAATAGCTGGAAGAGAAACCAAGCGCATGTTTTGTGCCTTGACTCATATAGCAAGGTATGCAGGCGTTTATAAAATCGCCCACACATTTGGCATGGTCGCCATGCTCATGGCTGACGATACAACCAACAATGCTGTTTAGATTGAAGTCAAGAACCTTTTTTACTTTGTTGAACTTAACTCCGGCTTCCACTGCAAGTACCTCACCAGTCTTTTCAGACTGGAAGAGGTAACAGTTGCCTGATGATGAAGAACCTAACACATGAAGTTTCATTTCAAATAGGATTAATAGCCCGGTCCATCATCCTCGGTTGAGGCTTGGTTTTCGGTACTTGTTTCACCTTGGGCCTCTTTAATTTCTCCTGTTTCAGGGTCAACACCTGCCGGAACTTCATTGGAAACCGGAGCTACTGCATCATCAAAACTGATAGTGCCTTTGTTGGCTTGCGTGGAAATTTCTTTCGCAACCTGTTCTGTAACATCGACATAATCGGCGTCCTCTACATTTTCTTCAACGGTACGCATACCCATTGACAGTTCCGGTGAGTATGTAGAGCACCAGAACGAGGCGGCACGGTAACGTAACATCTGTTCGGGCATAGTACGCCACTTGCTGCCGTTTTTGCTATACCAACCCTCATCAATCGCCATTTGTATGGTAACGGCTGTACCACGTAAGGCAAGTGGTGATTTTGATGTAACCGGTTTTCCGTTCTCATCATGCGTAACACCTTTAGGAGTAGTCCATGCCACACACTTGACATTTGCCACACCGTTATTGCAAACTCCATTTGATGTCAATTCAAACTTCAGTGGTTCAAAGCGTCCACAAGTATTGATAGTGGCAATTAGGAACTTGGACGACCAAGATGGGCGACCATATACAATGTACAAGTTCTGCATTACCATAAGAGGGGATGCTCCAATGCGTGTGGCCACATCGAATGCGATTACGCAGTTGGCTACTGCTTCGGCTTCAGAGACCGTTTTTTTAGGTCCTTCTCCGGTCTTACCGCCAACAACACCGCCAATGCGGTAACTTTCGGGTACAAGACTGGAATTGGCAAACATGGTGGAGAAACGGTTGAGCGTTTCAATGGTTGTCGGGTCAAAGAAGTTGATGCCAGCAGGAACGTTACTTTGATGTGTAACCGGTGCGATTTGTCTTTCGTTCATAATTCTAATAATTAAAGATTTAACTATTTATTTTACTGTTAGTTGACTGTCTGTTGTAACCTGCAAGAATATCATTTGTGCGTTGGAAGCAATGAATGTATTCACGCTTTCGGCACGGTCAATGAACATTGGAGCATAGACTTCGTAATGCCTTGCCAATGTGTTGGTGATGTCAATACCTGCGTTCACTTGCTTTGCTGTATTGCACGTACCATAGGACACACCATCAATTATAGGAATACATACTTCGTATTCGTTTCCGTCAAGAGTGGTATCGAAAAGTTTCCAGTGTACCATGCCAAACAGCGAGTTCAAACGGCTCTCACAATCGTCAATGCGAGCTTTGGCAAACTTAGCAGCTATATATTCACGTTTCTCTATGTCGGCTATCTTCTGTGCGAGTTCACGACCTTCCTTTTCAAGACGCTCTATTTCTTTATCATAGTTGGCGATAATGGTACGGTTGTTTAGTTGGATTTCCAAGTTCTTAATAGCAGATTTCACCAACTCGGCACGTTCGGACAGTTCGGTATCTGTCTGAGTATATGTGATATTTGCTATTTCTTTTTCTATCTCATCCAAACGTTTCAGGTTTGCTGCATACGCAGGCAGCTCGTTTTCGTTGATGGCGGACGGTGCTGCTTTCGGGGTGGATTTCAGACGATCATACAGCCCTGCAATACATTCGTCAATGGCAGTAATCTTTTTGGAATGCTCTACAAGTTCTTCATTACGCCTGTTTAATTCCTCTCGGTATGATTCGACTTGTGTCGACAGGGATTTTCCACGTGATTGATTCTCTTTGAGCCTGTTTTGTTTATATTCTTCAAACTTTTGGAGAGCGTCTTGTATCATATTGTCGGGTAAAGGCTGACCGCAATGAGGACAGATATTATCACCGGTGTACTGTGTGGCACGAATGGATGCCCATTCGGAACGTAATTCTTCAAGTCTGCTTGTTGTTCCAGTTATTTCTTCGTTCAAATACTTGATGCGTTCTTTTGCACGGGTAATGTCTATATTGCAATCCGATCGTTCGGAATGAATATTCTTCAACTCTTTCTCGATTTCATTACGTGTTTCGTTCTGCTTATCGGCTTCCTCCTGACGACTTCTCCTTTCTGCGGCAAGAATATCCTTCTGTTGCTGTTCGATTTGCCGTTTTTCACGGTTCAGCGCAACTTTTTTATCGATGGCAGATTGCTTGCGAGCATCTTCAGAATGCAGAAGTTCGTTTATTTCTTCCAGCTCTTTCTTTTTGTCGGTGAGCATTTCTTCCAATGAGTTCCAATCCTCGGCTTCTGGTTTCATCTTGTCCGTTTGGTCGATACGTGGCTTGATTTCATCCGCTTGCATTTTTAGACGTTTTTTCTCTGCGGCAATCTGCCGACGATAATCCGCCAATGATTTGCCACTCAACATGTCTACGAGAGCGGTAAATTCTGCATTTCCCTGCGCCAATTCGTTGTCTGTTTTGGCTCCGGCAATGGACATTAACACTTCACGTTGAACATCTTGTTTTAACGATAGGAAATACTCGGTATTGGTTAGCATCTTGAAAAGGTTCTCATCAATGATTTCGGCATTTATACGTTCCTTATACTCATTGACACGAACAGGTACGCCGTCCCATGTGCATTCGGTGACATTCCCCTTGAACACTTCCTCTACTTGTCCACGAGGTTTGACCCATTGCTCCTTATACTCTCGTTTGATGGTAATTTCCGTTCCATCAACGACTAATGTTCCCTCTACGGAGCATTCACAATGCTGCAGGGGATTGCCCTTTTCGTCTGTGGTGCGCAAGTTGAAGTCTTTACGGTCTTTGCTGTCCTTGCCGAAAAGCAGCCAACAGAACGCATCCATGTGCCTGGACTTGCCGAGACCGTTACGACCACAGATACGTGTAACAGTGCCATCTGTATGGAACTGTGTTGTTCTTTCTTTTTCTCCACGCCAGTTGCGAAGCGTGATTGATTTTAGCTGAATTGCTTTCATCTACTTTGATTTTTAATAGTGAAAAAATAGTGGGAGGAACAGGATTTGAACCTGTGTCCTGCTGCATCTTGGCCATTTGGGTACGTACCGCCGCTCTATCCGCTGAGCTATCCTCCCTTATCATTTGAAATAGTCTTGTTGTAACCTTTGTAGTGTACGCAGTTCGATTGTGCGGTATTCAACTTTGCCCGGACGCTTGCAGGGGGTTATTTTACCCTGCTTGCGCCATCTATCCACATTGCCACGCCCAAACATAGCGTATGCTTTTCGCTGGCTGACCATTTCGGGGTCATTGTGTGTATCGGCAAGCATACGGACTACAGAGGACGCTACATCGCGGACGAAAGTGTCATAAGTAACGGATTTATCGGGAAAATCAATAGTGAGCATAGGATTACGGATTAAAGTGAATACTCTGCACGATAATTTTCATCGGTTTTAATGAAATATGTAAGCACTTTTATTAGGGAACGTTTAGAACCGGGCTTGGCAATAGAGTCAACCAGACTTTCTCTCTTTTGCTTGTCTGTAGCAATAAAGATGTAGCCCACGTGTCTTGCTTCCGGTTTAAGAGGCTTGATTTGAGAATTTAATTTTTTGAAATTGATAGACATGATATTGTAAGTTAAGAGGTTATTTGTTTTCATTTTGAAACTCCATCCATGATATACGTACCAGTTTCCATGTGAGAAAGATGAATACAGCTGATACAAGATAGCCAATGAACGATGCGATGTTTCCAAGTATGATATGTGCCACAATGCTGACAACCACCGCAAAAAGCATGATGCAGGATAGTATCAGTTGTGAAATATTTACAAATTTGTTCATGATGATTACAAATTACGATATTCTGATTACTGTTATGATACGCTTTTCTCGGTCCGTTTCTGTCTGGTACTTACGATTCAGGATAAGTCCGAGGTCGGAAGCCTGAGCACGGACGCTCTTAGTCTTTTCAATGGGGAAAGTAACCGCTTTACCTACTTCCAAATCCGTTAAAGTTGGACGTACTTTTACTTGATTTTCTGCCATTTTATTTGTTTTTTATGGGTTATTGTTTAACTTTATAGTGCAAAGCTAATATATTTATTCGTGGCGAACAAATATTTTCGTCATAAAATTTAGTGTATGCGAAATTAAATATTAGTCGACTAATTCAAGTTCCTGTAAATCATGAATTTAGAAATTGTTAGAAAATTGAGCGAAAACAGAGGTGGTGGATTAAAGAAACTTGCTGCTGATGTTGGAATGAGCGAACAAAATCTACATAGATGCATTAGAAACAATAAGATTCAAGCGGCAGACTTAGAGAAGATTGCTTTTCTATTAAAAGCTGACATACGAATTTTTTTTGATGATGAAGTATCAAGACTATCAAATAATACAGTTGAAACAAACGGCGATTTTAGTCCTGCTTCGATGATGGGTAACGTGTCTGTAGGCACAGATGCTATTCTTGTAGAACGAGTGAAGCATTTGGAAGAATTGTTGGCTGAAAAGGAGAGGTTGATTAAGGTTTATGAAAAGTTAGTAGAGGGAAAAAAATGAGATATATAGTTGGAATAATATGTCTTATTACTTCTTTACTGTTATGTGCTTGCAGTGAAGATGACGAGAAAGGCGCTGAACGCTATTCGGGTGTATTTTTGAGTATGGAGGCTATAGATGCTATTACTCCGGAAGATTCTTTTTCTGATGTCATATTGCATAATGTTGAGTTTGAAAAAGTGGAAGTAGGAAAAGGAGAGCCTATAGAAGCTGGTGATTACACTGTGAAGACAGAAACTACTTACGACTTAATCATGCGAGAATCCGAAGCTGATCTGTATATAAAAACAGAAAAAAGAACAGATAAAATGTTTGAGGCAACTTGTGTATATAAATATGTTTTTAAGCAGGGAACTTACGGAGTGATTGAAGTATCAGAAAATGCTATTACGGTCAACGGATATCCATATTGTAAACTTCAAAAATTTACACTAATACGTACTGAGCCAATTGGAGAAAAATATTCCAAACAAGATACAGAGACAGAAAATTACAAGGGAGTATTCTCCTGCAAAAGCAATGGTAGAAGCATAACTTTGTCAAATAGTGATTATATGTTTGAAGCCGCGCTTGATGGTAACGAATGTAGGTTAACAGAATTATCTCCTGAACATAAAAATATCGGCACATTAGAAAAGCAATGAACGGAGAGTACCCATATTGTAAAACAGAGCCTTTTATGGATGAATTGAAAAAAGCCGCATTCAATGCTATCTACAAAGATGGTTGTGATAATTGTGGAGATTGGATAGATACATTGGTAAACTGTTATTCCGAAGAAGTGGTGGACGCTCTTGGGAATAATCCCAATGAGGTTTATGCAGAATTGGAAGATATATGGGAAACCATGGATTACGAAGACCCTCGAACCGGTATTTGCCTAACTTATCAGAATTGGGCAGAATATTTCACAGGGGAGTTTGCCCATACAATCTACAATGAATTGATTAAATCAAAGCAGGTGAATACGAAGAAATTGAATAAACGAATATTGTTGAGAAGTATTATATAACTCATTGAAAAGTATCTTATTTTGGCAGCGGCGCAGGCTGCCATTGAAGGCTGATATCAATAATACTGAATAATGACATTTATGGGCTGCATGCTTTACTTGGTAATGGCATGCGGCCCATTTTGTTGGAAAAAACTGTAGTTTCTATTAATTTATTTGTGTTTTCTTTAGTATATTTGCTTCCTATAATTTTATAGTTTCCAATAAGCAAGCAATAAACGATGATATTAACAATTACGGCAGCATATGATGTCTGGACCAGCGACCTCTATCAGAAGAATGAAGCACTAATATACAGTTTTGGAATGATTGTCATTCTGCTCTTGGTCATCATGATAATCATTTCCATCAGCAAGAGCAAAAGGTTGAAGACGTTGCAGCGCATCAATGAGGTTGCCGAAGAATCCAATCAGCTGAAGAATGCTTTCATAGCTAATATGACTCACGAAATACGTACTCCTTTGAATGCTATTGTAGGCTTTACAACCATGCTTGCCGAAATGGATAATCTGGACAGAGAAACCCGTATGGCTTTCCTGAAAGAGATTAATGATAACAAGGACTCGCTGCTGCAACTGGTCAATGACTTGCTGGACTATTCGAAGATTGAGGCAAATACCCTGGAATATAACGATGGAGAAGTGGATGTAAACGCGCTGATTGATGAAGTCTGCACGACGGAGAATATGCGCTCGCATCCCACGGGCATTCAGGTGGAGTTTGTAGAACGGTTGCCTCAATGCCGTTTGGTGGTAGACCGTGTGCGTTTTGCCCAAGTCATAGGTAACTTGGTGAGGAATGCCTTGAAGTTTACGGAAATGGGCAGTGTGAAAATCGGTTGCAGGAGATTGAGCAACCATAACTTCTATTTTTATGTGGCAGATACAGGCTGTGGTATCGATGAAGTGGGAAGACATGCCATCTTTGAACGGTTTGTGAAGATGAACTACAATATCAAAGGTACGGGGTTGGGGCTTTCCATCACCAAATCTATTGTGGAGCACTATGGGGGAGGTATCGGTGTGGAGTCTAAGAAAGGGGAAGGCTCCACCTTCTATTTCACGTTGCCTGCCGGTATTGAATACAAAGAGTACGGTAAATTTTGATTTGCCAGTCCAAGGCAAGGCTCAATCAGCCATTTTTTTTAACTTCTTGAAGTGGCAGATTACTTCCAGATAATCGCGGTCGGTGCAGGCATTGAATTTATTCCATAAATCACCCATTACAACGGCACCACCGAATCCGTAATCCTTAATCTCCAGTATGTTGTCGGGAGTAATGCCTCCCAAAGCCATGACTCTACTGTCTATGACCTTACTTTTTCCTGCTTGCCGCAACTCTTCGGCTGTGAAGCCGGACGTGACTCCGGACTTTGTGATGCAATTATATATCGGGCTTAGGAACAGATAGTCATAGAAATGCTTCTTGTTCTGCACTTCGTCCAGTGAATGGCAGGTGCAACTGATGTGGCCCGAATAGTCGTGGGGCTCTTTGGGATTGCGGGTGTTTAGATGAATCCCCATCAGGCTGAACTCTTCCTGCAGGTAGAAGTGCTCATGGGTAATGATGCGCTTATGGTATTTTTCGGGTATCAGCGTTAAAAGCCGTTCTGAATACATGGCGGGAGTTTCCGGCTTCCTCAGATGTAGAATATCCAGCCCCTCTTCGAATAGTGCCGTGATAATCTTGTCTTCTTCCACAAAAAATGTGGGTGCTGTTACTACGATGAGTTTCATTTCTTTTGTTTAACTTTTAAGTTTAGCAAAGTTAATGAATACTTATGGTAGAAGCCAAAGAATTTCTTTAAAATATGTTAGATGGCTATTTTAAACAAGAAAACGCATTCTTGAACCTTAGTTGCTCAAGAATGCGTCATTAACATGTTTAGTGGGACCTTGTTGCTTATTTCAGTCTTTTACCTACTACATCCCAGTCGATGATGCTCCACAGTTCGTTCACATGGTCGGCACGGCGGTTCTGGTAATCAAGATAGTAGGCATGTTCCCACACGTCGAATCCGAGTAGCGGAACAAGACCGGCGCGTACCGGATTGCTACCGTTGGCTTCTTTGGTGATGTGGAGTTTGCCGTTCTTGTCGGCAGACAACCAAGCCCATCCGGAGCCGAACAAGCCGACAGCTGCCGCGTTGAATTCCTTCTTGAAATTCTCAAAGCTGCCGAAGTCGCGTTTGATGGCTTCTGCCAGCTTGCCGGTAGGCTCGCTGTGGGCAGGCTTCGGAGCAAACTGTAAGAAGTATAATGTGTGGTTCAACACTTGTCCTGCATTGTTGAAGATGGCACCGTCCGGTGCTGTGGCAACAATGGTTACCAGGTCTTTGCCTTCAAATTCCGTTCCCGGAACGAGGTTGTTGAGGTTGTTCACGTAGGTTTGCAGATGTTTACCGTAGTGGTAATCTATGGTTTGCTGACTGATTACAGGTTCCAGTGCATTGTTGGTGTAGGGAAGTTTTGGCATTTCGTAAGTCATAACTGTTATCATTAAAATCGTTAATATTGTATTCATAAGTTTCAATTATTTAATTTTGGAACTTTACTATATAAACACTATAACCTATAGAAATGTTCGTACGTCTCCGAAGCTTTTTTTATCTTTGCCTCCGTAAAAACAAAGGAAGAAAAAATATCATCATTTTAAGATTATACGGATATGCCCGATTATATAGAGGAACTGAACGAAGGACAACGGAACGCGGTGTTATACAATGACGGTCCGTCACTGGTGATAGCCGGTGCCGGTTCGGGAAAGACGCGCGTGCTGACCTACAAGATTGCTTATCTGCTGGAGAATGGCTACCAGCCTTGGAACATTCTGGCATTGACCTTTACCAACAAGGCGGCGCGCGAAATGAAGGAGCGTATAGCCCGTCAGGTAGGGCCGGAGAGGGCGCGCCATCTGTGGATGGGAACCTTTCACTCCATGTTCCTGCGCATTCTGCATGTCGAGGCCGGGCATATCGGCTTCACTTCGCAGTTTACCATTTACGATACGGCAGACAGTAAAAGCTTGATACGTTCCATTATCAAGGAAATGGGGCTGGATGAGAAAGTGTACAAGCCGGGGATGGTGCAGGCGCGTATCTCGAATGCCAAGAATCATCTGGTTTCTCCGGCAGGCTATGCCAACAACAAGGAGGCTTACGAAGGAGACCGTGCAGCCAAGGTTCCGGCGCTTCGCGACATCTACCAGAGATATTGGGAGCGTTGCCGGCAGGCAGATGCGATGGACTTCGACGATTTGCTGTTCTACACATTCCTGCTGTTCCGGGACCACCCCGAGGTGTTGGCGCGTTATCAGGAGCAGTTCCGTTACATTCTGGTGGATGAGTATCAGGATACCAATTTTGCACAGCACAGCATCGTGCTGCAACTTGCCAAGAACCATCAGCATGTCTGTGTGGTGGGGGATGATGCACAGAGTATCTACTCCTTCCGTGGTGCCGATATTGACAATATTCTCTACTTTACGAAAGTATATCCCGATACGAAGGTCTTCAAGCTGGAGCAGAATTACCGTTCCACCCAGACCATTGTCCGCGCGGCCAACAGCCTGATAGAAAAGAACCAGTGGCAGATACGCAAGGAAGTGTTCTCGGAAAAGGAGAAGGGAGAGGCCATTGGTGTGTACCAGGCATACAGTGATGTGGAAGAAGGGGATATTGTGGTGAATAAGATAGCTGAACTGCGGCGTGAAAAGCGCTATGCCTACTCTGATTTTGCGATACTCTACCGTACCAATGCGCAGAGCCGTATCTTTGAGGAAGCCATGCGCAAACGCAGTATGCCTTACCGTATTTACGGAGGCTTGTCGTTCTATCAACGCAAGGAAATCAAAGATGTTATTGCTTACTTCCGTCTGATAGTGAATCCCAATGATGAAGAGGCTTTCAAACGTATTATCAATTATCCTGCACGGGGTATCGGAGATACGACAGTGGGAAAAATCATTGCTGCCGCCACCGGGCACAATGTAAGTTTGTGGACCGTGCTTTGTGAGCCGTTGGCGTATGGCTTGAACTTCAATAAAGGTACGGTGGGAAAGTTGCAGGCATTCCGCGAACTTATATCCGCCTTTATCACAGATGCTGCGGAGAAGAATGCCTACGAGATCGGTGCCGACATTATTCGCCAATCGGGCATCATCAATGATGTGTGTCAGGACAACTCTCCCGAGAATCTGAGCCGTAAGGAGAATATAGAGGAGCTGGTGAACGGTATGAGTGATTTTTGTGCCCAACGGCAGGAGGAAGGAAACCCGAACGTGTTGTTGGGTGACTTCCTTTCGGAAATTTCCCTTCTTACCGACCAGGATTCGGATAAGGATGGGGACGATGAGAAGATAACCCTGATGACTGTACATTCGGCCAAGGGATTGGAGTTCAAGAATGTGTTTGTAGTGGGGATGGAGGAGAATCTTTTTCCCAGCGGCATGGTGGGTGACTCTCCCCGGGCATTGGAGGAAGAACGGCGGCTGTTCTATGTAGCCATCACACGTGCCGAAGAACACTGTTTCCTATCGTATGCAAAGACGCGTTTCCGATATGGCAAGATGGAGTTTGGCAGTCCCAGCCGTTTCCTGAAGGATATAGATATACGTTTCCTGCGTCTGCCTCAGGATGCGGGAATGTTCCGCAGGGTAGAGGAGGAAGCCGCCGCTTTCCGCAGGGAGAACGCCAGAGGTTTTGCGCCTGATAGGGAAGATGCTCCGTATGGAGGAAAAGAGCGTGTGTCTGTACGACCGAAACAGCAGATTATTGCGCCGACCGTTCCACGTAATCTGAAACGGGTGGCGCCTTCTGCAAATACGGCAAGTACATCGCCTTCTGCCGGCGGGTCTGCCAATCGTGTACAGCAGGGACAACTGATAGAGCACGAACGTTTCGGCCTGGGTGAAGTTTTGAAAGTGGAGGGCGAAGGAGACAATGCGAAAGCCACCATCCGCTTCAAGAATGCGGGAGACAAACAACTTTTGCTGCGCTTCGCGCGTTTTAAAGTGCTGTCATAGGATAGTCGCATCTTTTGTCTCACACAGAAACGGGATATTTGTAAGAGGATGATGGCATAAGTGTAGGACCGTGGTATCTTAAAAAAAGACAGTTAGAACGATACATACGGACAATTTAGAATAGTAAATATAGATAGAAGAATGACAAATAAAGACTTTTCCCTTTTCCCTTCTCCCTGCTATATTATGGAAGAAGGATTGCTGAGAAAGAACCTCGCACTGATAAAAAGTGTGGCCGACCGCGCAGGTGTGGAGATAATCCTCGCTTTCAAATCATTTGCCATGTGGCGTTCCTTTCCCATTTTCAGGGAGTATATAGACCACTCTACGGCAAGTTCCGTCTACGAAGCCCGTCTGGCATTGGAGGAGTTCGGAAGTAAGGCGCATACGTACTCACCGGCCTATACCGAGGCCGATTTTCCGGAGATAATGCGGTGCAGCAGTCATATCACTTTCAATTCGCTTTCGCAGTTCCACCGCTTTTATCCGGTAGTGGTGGCGGAGGGAAGCGGCATTTCCTGCGGTATCCGCATCAATCCCGAATACTCTGAGGTGGAAACGGAGCTTTATAATCCCTGCGCACCCGGTACCCGCTTCGGTGTAATGGCCGACCAGCTTCCCGAAGAACTTCCGGCGGGTATTGAAGGTTTTCACTGTCATTGTCATTGCGAGTCTTCTTCCTACGAACTGGAACACACATTGGAGCACTTGGAAGGAAAATTCTCCCGCTGGTTCTCACAGATTAAGTGGTTGAATTTAGGAGGCGGGCATCTGATGACGCGTAAGGATTATGATGTAGAGCATCTTGTCCGTCTGTTGCAAGGCTTGAAGGGGCGCTATTCGCATCTTCAAATCATTCTTGAGCCCGGTTCCGCTTTCACTTGGCAGACCGGTGTGCTGAGCTCGGAGATAGTGGACATCGTGGAAAACCGCGGCATTCGTACTGCCATTCTCAACGTTAGCTTTACGTGCCACATGCCGGATTGCCTGGAGATGCCCTATCAGCCTGCAGTGCGTGGAGCGGAGATGGGTGATGCGGGTCCTTATGTCTATCGTCTTGGAGGAAACTCCTGCCTAAGCGGCGACTATATGGGACTGTGGAGTTTCGACCATGAGCTGCAGATAGGGGAGAGAATCATCTTTGAGGACATGATACATTACACCACTGTAAAGACGAATATGTTCAATGGAATTCACCATCCGGCCATTGCAATGTGGACAAAAGAAGGAAAAGCTGAAGTTTTCAAGCAATTTTCTTATGAAGATTATCGTGGGCGAATGAGTTGATAATCAAAAGTCTGCTTGTATGCCTGGCGAAAATGTACACTTTTCTGTGTGAAAAAAGTCTGCGGAATGTTTGCAGGTTTAAGGAAAATATCTACCTTTGCATCCGCAATCGCGGAAATAGCTCAGTTGGTAGAGCATAACCTTGCCAAGGTTAGGGTCGCGAGTTCGAGTCTCGTTTTCCGCTCAACGCAGTTTAGATTGCAATTACCTATGCCCAGGTGGCGGAATTGGTAGACGCGCACGTTTCAGGTGCGTGTGTCGAGAGGCATGCAGGT
>PPYE01482776.1_pt1 | contig 71261 bp, 65 predicted proteins | sample 1559881 | NCBI WGS metagenome assembly PPYE01 (sample SAMN08240022, study PRJNA423297) | Human gut metagenome, whole genome shotgun sequencing project. | reverse complement strand
TCTGAAGGGTTGCGACTGTTTTCTTTGCCATGGTCTGTTATTATTTAATTTCTTTATGAACTGTTACTCTTTTCAAAATCGGATTGTATTTTTTCAATTCCAATCTTTCAGTGGTATTTTTTCTATTCTTAGTTGTAATATAACGAGAAGTTCCCGGCATACCACTATCCTTCATTTCTGTGCATTCAAGGATTACCTGTACTCTGTTTCCTTTAGCTTTCTTAGCCATAGTCTTTCTCTCCTTTTAATTAACCAATAATTTTGATAGTTTTCCAATCACAATAACCTTTTGCTACCGCTTCGTTCAGCGCTGCATCCAGGCCTTTTTTGTTAATAACTCGCAAGCCGTTAGCGCAGATGTTCAGGCTAATCCAGCAATCCTGTTCTACATAGTAGAATTTCTTTGTAAACAAGTTCACATCAAAAGTTCTTTTTGTTCTTCTCTTAGAGTGTGAAACGTTGTTGCCTATCAAGGCTTTCTTTCCGGTAATTTGACAAATTTTCGACATTTCTATCTAGTTTTTATAGTTTTATTCCATGGTTCTCTCAAACGGAGTGCAAAGTAAGTGATTTTATTTTATATAAACAAATCTTTTCCCAATAAATTAAACTTTTACTCCTCTTTTCCCTGATTTTGGCATAATTCCAACAGCAATTGGAGATTTTTTGCGGTTGCAGCCTGAATATTTTTCTCACGACCTTCGTCTTCGGTCAATTTAGCCGTAAGCACCGCATCTTTTGTTCCGGCTGCTACCCAAATCGTGCCGACCGGCTTTTCCGGACTTCCTCCGCCAGGACCGGCAATTCCGGATGTAGCCATTGCATAATCCACATCCAAAGCCTTGATGGCGCCCTTTACCATTTCCACAACGGTTTCTTCACTTACCGCCCCATGCTGTTCCAGTGTTTCGGCATTTACATATAAATGCGTTTTCTTCACCTCATCCGAGTAGGCTATAACCCCACCTTTATAGAAACGAGAACTACCTGGGATAGCAGTTATGATGGCTGCCACGTTACCAGCCGTACAACTTTCTGCAGTAGCCAATGTATAGCCTTCTCTCCAGAAAATTTCACTTATCTCCTTACTTAGTGTTTTGGTTTCTACTGACATAATCTGTTTTCTCTAAATTGTTACTTAATGGTTACCCGTGAATAAGCGGGTTTGTCTATAGTGCAAAAATCCTTGTCCAAAAACTTATAATATCCCGTAATGGCAATCATGGCCGCATTGTCGGTAGTATACCCGAACTTCGGTATGAAAATGCGCCAGCCATATTTTTTCGCATGTTCACGAAAAGCATTTCGCAGACCGTTGTTTGCCGATACGCCTCCGGCCACGGCCACTTCCTTGATGCCTGTATCCTTTACCACCTTACGTAATTTATCCATCAGAATGTCTACAATCGTTTTTTCCAACGAAGCTGCCAAATCCGTCTTATGGTGTTCTACAAAATCAGGATCTTCTTTCATCCAGTCTCTGAGTGAATACAAGAAAGAAGTTTTCAGTCCGCTAAAGCTATAGTCATAGCCCGGGATATGCGGCTTGCTGAACTTAAAGGTTTCCGGATTACCCTGGCGCGCCAGCTTGTCGATAATCGGACCGCCCGGATAGCCCAGCCCCATCACCTTGGAACACTTGTCTATGGCCTCTCCTGCCGCATCGTCGATGGTCTGCCCCAGCACCTCCATATCATTATACGCATTCACACGAATAATCTGAGAGTTTCCTCCTGAAACCAGCAGACAGATAAAAGGATATTTAGGCTGTACGTTTTCACCGTCGGGTTCCTGAATAAAGTGCGCCAGCACATGGCCCTGCAAATGGTTCACCTCTACCATCGGGATGTCCAGCGAGCGGGCAAGTCCTTTGGCGAAAGACACTCCTACCAGCAAAGAGCCCATCAGGCCCGGTCCGCGAGTAAAGGCAATGGCACTCAAATCTTCCTTTGCCACTCCGGCACGCTTCAATGCTTCATGCACCACCGGAACAATATTCTGCTGGTGTGCACGCGAGGCCAGTTCCGGAACCACTCCTCCGTAAGCTTCGTGCACTGCCTGACTGGCAATCACGCTCGACAGCAATACACCATCCTTTATCACTGCCGCAGAAGTATCATCACAAGAAGATTCTATTCCTAATATTATTGTACTCATAACATTCTTCTATTATTAATAGGTCAATACTTCAAGTCCCTGTTCCGTCATCACGAAGGTGTGTTCCCACTGTGCGGAAGGAAGTTCATCCTCCGTCACTACGGTCCATCCGTCTTCTTCGTCAATGAAGACTTCCCAGGTTCCCATATTAATCATCGGTTCGATGGTAAATACCATGCCCGGCACGAGTAACATACCTGTACCCTTCTTGCCAAAGTGTTCTACATCCGGTTCTTCGTGGAACTCCACTCCCACACCGTGACCGCACAAATCACGGACCACTGAGAATCCGTTCTTCTTCGCGTGTTTCTCTACGGCATGGCCGATATCTCCCACAAAACCGAAAGGACGGGCTGCTTCCATACCGACTTCCAGACATTCTTTTGCCACACGCACCAGTTTTTCTTTCTGCGGAGTGGTTTTTCCGATAATGAACATACGTGAAGCGTCGGCATAATAACCGTCCAAAATCGTCGTACAGTCCACATTAATAATGTCGCCTTCTTCCAGAATTTCCTCTTCGCTCGGAATTCCATGGCAAACCACCTCATTAATGGAAGTACAACAGCTCTTCGGAAATCCCTCATAGCCTAGGCATGCCGGAATGGCTCCGTGGTCCCGGGTATACTCATACACCAGCTTGTCTATTTCGGCCGTACTCATTCCTGCATGGATTTCCTTTTCCACCAGATCGAGCACTCCCGTATTGATTATGCCGCTACGACGAATTCCCTCAATCTGTTCCGGAGTCTTAATCAACTGGCGAGTCGGAACCAAATGCCCTTTATCCTGATAAAACAGCACTTTCTTGTCCAAATCCGTCAGTTCCGCCCCTTTGGGCACCCTCCAGTTTATCTTATGTCTCTTCATAATCGTCTTTTTTACTTATGTGCAAAGGTATAAGAAAAAAATGGAATAGCGCACGCGAAGCGATATAAAAAACGCTGGCAATTTACAGGCGTATTGTCACATTTCTGTAATATCATTATTAAAATAATTAAGAGAAAAGAAAAACACATCATTCCAATATTATTTTGTTAGCATAAGATTTGCTACAACAACAAATTTTTATATCTTCGCTCAGCTACTACATTACAATAACTACATTATTTTTGGAATTATGATGAACAAAAACCAAATCGGAACAAATGCGGGTATCATATGGAGACTTCTTTCCGACAATACCCACTGGGAGTACGAAAAGCTTAAACACGCATCCGGCCTGTCAGACAGAGACCTGAACGCGGCTATCGGATGGCTGGCCCGAGAAGACAAAATAGATTTTGACATTGACGAGCAGCACGACCGCTTGTTTTTACATGTCAATATCTATATCGGCTAACACAAAATACCATCAGAGAAAAGGCTCTGGTGGTATTTTGGTTTTATGTCAGACAATACGGTTTACCGTTACATCGGGGAACTCATGAAGCATCATCAAGAGCAACCCTTCCTCATTCACTCTTTTTGCCCTGATTACCATTGTAATGCGATAAGCTTCGTGGTTGTTCTCATACACCTTATTCATCTCGTAAGAGGTAATCTGAAAATTCTCGGAACTGAACTTACCCGAAAGGGCTTTCAAAGCCTCGGAATTCTCTGCCGTAAGCTCAATAATCATGCTTCGCATTCCTATACTTTTAAAACAGTAGCTGAGAACCTCCAACCCTGCCAATACCAGGAAAGTAGCCAGAATACCTATTATATACATGCCTGACCCTACCGCCAGCCCGATTCCGGCCGTGGTCCACACACCGGCCGCCGTAGTCAGCCCACGCACCACCTGCTTCTGCAACAGGATAATGGTACCCGCCCCAATAAAACCGATACCACTGACTACCTGGGCAGCCAGACGACTTGGGTCCAGGCGCACCAAATCCTTCTCCAGTACATCCATAAAGCCGTATTGCGACACAATCATCAGCAACGCACTGCCCAGTGCCACCAGGAAATGCGTGCGATAACCCGCCTCTTTCGCCCGGTATTCCCGCTCAAGCCCGATAAACACTCCCATCAGGCCGGCCACAAACAACCTTAAAGAAAAATCTACGTAAATATTCATATACTTTCAGCTAAAAGTTCTTTCCGAAAGATACGAAAAAACATCCGAAAACCCAAGCACACGGACAAGAATACGTATTTGTTTATTCTATGTTTCCCAGATCGGAGACATACGTTTTCCAATGCAGAAACGTACGTTTCCCGTCCGGAAAACATACAGTTTTGCCCTGAGAAACATAGAATACGGACAAACAATTTCTCCACATTCCCCTTACCTTTTCTCTATTACAGAACGTACAAGCAACTTCAGGCCAAATTCTTCTGGTTCTTTTCACCGCACCTTTCTTTTCTTACATTTCCGTAGTTTCGTTTTTTTCCGTAATTTTACGCTCGATTTTACAGCATAACTTTATGAAATATAAATTATTAGTATTAGACCTCGACGGAACGCTTACCAACAAGCAGAAAAAGATTACCCCTCACACCAAAGAAACACTGCTCAAGATTCAGGAGCAAGGAGTGAAAATTGTACTGGCCTCGGGAAGACCGACTTACGGCATTGCCCCGCTGGCCGAGCAACTGAAATTACAAAAATATGAAGGCTACATTCTGGCTTACAACGGCGGAGAAATCATCGACTGGAAAACGAAGGAGCTGATGTACAAGAACCTGCTCGACCACGATGTGCTTCCCTACCTTTACGAATGCGCCAAGAAGAACGACTTTGCCATTGTGACTTACGACAAGGAATACGTGCTGACCGAGAAACCGGACGATGAGTATGTACTCAAAGAGGCCTTGCTCAATGTCATGAAAATAAAGAAGGTGGACAATTTCCTGGATGCCGTGAAACATCCGATTGCCAAATGCCTGATTGTGGGCGAGCCGACCCGACTGGCCGAGCTGGAGAAAGAGATGTACGAGCACCTGAAAGACCGTATGGGTGTTTTCCGCTCAGAGCCTTACTTTCTGGAACTGGTTCCTAAAGGCATCGACAAGGCCCAGTCACTGGCCGTACTCTTGAAGGAAATCGGAGTTACCCGTGAGGAAATGATTGCCATTGGCGACGGATTCAACGACCTGTCCATGATTCAATACGCCGGACTGGGTATCGCCATGGCCAATGCACAGGAGGTGGTAAAAGAAAACGCCGACTTCATCACTTTGTCCAATGAAGAAGACGGCGTGGCCTACGCGGCTGAAAAATTTATTCTGTCTTAGGCTTCCGGTCGAAGAACGGATTTTTGGATGATGCACTTACGGGTATGGCGTACACCTGAGTGCATCCATCCAGCCAGTCCAGTTGCTGGGCCGCCAGACCGGCCGAAAACATCACGCGCGTATCTACCCGATGGTCGGCCGCTACCGAACAAGCCGAACCGATGGCAATTCCTACATCCACACTATTGATGGCACAGGGCACTCCCTTTTTACGGTCTCCGCAATGCTCATATCCGCAATGTCCGCAATCCAGTCCCTGCGGAAGCAAGCGCGTACCTATCAGCACCACACACTCTGCCTGAAGAATATTGTCCGCATCGCGCAGGAAAAACTTAAAACCATTGTCTTCGTACATCTGCTTCATCGTATCAGAAAGAATACGGATGTTGCTTTCCGTCACCATAGCCACTTCAATAATGTCTACTCCTTTCCCTTTGGGAGCCGTACGTGCCGCCGTCATCATTTGTTGCGCCACCTGCAACACCTGTTCATGACGGCTGTCTCTTTCATTCAGTATCATATTCCATTAAAGTTAAAAACATACATACAAAAAGGGTTATATCCGAGCTTTTGCCATAAGACATCAGACGCTCTAAATATAACCCTTTCTCGATAAATCCGCTACGGATTTATTTCTTTTTTCCTTTTTTCAGGTCATTTTCATGAATGGCCTCTTCTACTTGATAAGCCGGAGCATGTTTTTTATGCATACCCTTCGGTTTTTTATTACCGGCAGCTCCCATAGTAAATACCTCCTTTCAATTCCTTAAAAAGGTCAATGTAAAAATATGATTATTTAAGTATATCCAATTGTTTGAAACACTTAATCAATTTTTCAATGGCGAAGTCCACCTGTTCTTTGGTGTGAGTAGCCATCAATGCAAAACGTACCAGTGTATCCTGAGGAGCACAAGCTGGAGGAATTACCGGATTGATGAACACTCCTTCGTCGAAGGCCAGCTTGGTTACTTCGAAAGTCTTGTCCGTGTCGCGTACGTACAGAGGGATAATCGGACTTTCTGTTTCACCGATTTCAAAGCCTGATTCACGGAAACGCTTCAGAGAGTAGTTAGTGATTTCCCACAAACGCTGCTGACGTTCCGGTTCTGTTTTGAAAATGTGGATGGCCTCTCTTGCTGCAGCCGTAGCCGCTGGTGTGTTACTTGCCTGGAATATATAAGAGCGGGCATTGTGGCGCAACCAGTTGATTATGTCCTTGTCACCTGCCACGAAACCACCGATAGAAGCGAGTGATTTACTGAATGTACCCATAATCAGGTCAATGTCTTCCGTTACTCCGAAATGGTCGCACACGCCTCGTCCCTGTCTTCCGAATACACCCAGACCATGTGCTTCATCCACGTAGATGCTGGCATTGTATTTCTTCTTCAGGCGGACGATTTCCGGCAAGTTGGCCAAATCACCTTCCATAGAGAACACGCTATCCACCACAATCAGTTTGATAGCATCCGGCTCACACTTCTGGAGCTCTTTTTCCAGGGCATCCATATCGTTGTGTTTATACTTCAGCTGGGTAGCAAAAGAAAGACGACGTCCGTCCACGATAGAAGCATGGTCACGGTCATCACAAATGATGTAATCGCCACGTCCGGCCAACTGAGGAATCACACCTTCATTAACCGTAAATCCGGTAGAGAAACACAATGCTTCATCTTTACCGACGAACTCTGCAAGTTCTTTTTCAAGTTCTACATGAATATCCAGCGTTCCATTCAACAGACGAGAACCCGCGCATCCTGTACCATATTTGCGAGTAGCAGCAATAGCCGCGTCGATGATTCTCTGATCATGAGTCAGACCCATATAGGAATTTGAGCCGAACATCAATACTTTCTTTCCGTCCATCATTACCTCTGTATCCTGGGCACTGTCTATTTCACGAAAGTACGGATAGACACCTCTTTCCATGTACATCTGAGGTACTCTGAATTTACTTAATTTTTCTTGTAATAATCCCATATTCTAATATCTGGTAAGCATCCCCGCTTACATTAAACTTCATTACTTTTGCAACCGTTTCGTTACATCATTTTCATTAAGAACGTGCAAAGATACAAAAAACTCAAAAATCCGGTACGAATCCCTGAAAAAAAATAACAAGAACGTCAATTATAAGGACAATTTACCCTAAACTATGAAAGATAATATTATTTTTGTACTCCCAAACTTTTAAGGAAACAGGTTTATGGAGACAAAAAAGCGAATCATCTTTGTGGTAAACCCCATATCCGGCACTCACGGAAAGGAATTCATCCTACGACTTATTGAAAAAGAACTGAACCATTCTATATATGATTATTCTATCCGGAAAACGGAATATGCAGGTCATGCTTCCGAGATAGCCGCACAAGCCGCCGCCGAACATACGGACATTGTAGTGGCCATCGGCGGAGACGGTACTATCAATGAGATAGGACGGGCACTTATCCATACCGATACCGCAATGGGAATTATTCCATGCGGATCGGGCAACGGACTGGCACGTCATCTTCATATCCCTATGGAGCCGAAGGGTGCCATCAATGTGCTCAATGCCGGAAATGTGAAGACGATAGACTACGGCATCATTGACAATCACCCCTTCTTCTGTACATGCGGAGTGGGATTCGATGCCTTCGTGAGCCTGAAATTTGCTGATTCCGGAAAAAGGGGGCTGCTGACCTACCTGGAAAATACCCTGCACGAAAGCCTGACGTATCAGCCGGAGACGTACGAAATAGAAAACTCTACGGGCACCGTACGCTACAAGGCATTCCTGATAGCTTGTGCCAATGCATCGCAATATGGCAACAATGCCTACATCGCTCCGCAAGCCTCGCTGACCGACGGAATGATGGACATCACGGTGCTGGAGCCGTTTACCGTGCTGGATGTACCTTCTCTTTCATTCCAGCTGTTCACCCGGACACTCGACCAGAACAGCCGTATCAAAACGATGAAGGACAAGAGCATTATCATACACCGTACGCAGGAGGGAGTATTCCATTTTGACGGAGACCCGATGATGGGCGGAAAAGACCTGAAGGTGGAAATCATTCACCAGGGGCTACACGTTATCGCGCCGATACGTCCCAAACAGATGCCTTCTCCCCCGCTGAACATTCTCCAGCACTTCACCGATTTTATCGGACGGCGCCCCATCACTTCGGCCATTGCCCAGAAGCACAAACAACTTCTGATGCTGAACCATCACATTCTGAGACGCTTGTCGAAGAAATAATCATTTCATTTTACAGAGCCAGATAGAAATCTCTGGCCAGTTCACTAAACTCCGGTGTATATACATGACGCTCCGTCTCGATGGAAAGGTGCGTGATTTCCGTCTGCACACAAGGATGCTTCACGAACGCCATCAGCACACGTTTGGCGGGTAATTCCTGGCGGGGATGTACCCAGGTCTGACGTGAAAGATGCAAGCCTTTCCCGAGGGCTAAGGCCACAAAATCGGCCGAAGCCGTAGCCGGAAGCACCACCGAAAAGCGACCTTTTTCGGACAACAAAACCGATACTTTCGATAGCAAGGCGTCAAAGTCCAGCTCATCGGTATGACGGGCCGTATTTCTCTGCGCCTGAGGACATTTCATGGAGTCCACAAAGTACGGAGGATTCGACACGATGGCATCAAAACACCCGTTCCATTCTTCCGGTGCTTTCCGGATATCAAGCCGCTCTACCTCCATCCGGCCAGACCAGGGTGTACGGACCACGTTTTCACGAGCCTGCTCCACGGCCGCTTTGTCAATATCTACGGCGGTTACAAAGGCATCCGGATTCCGCTGGGCCAGCATCAAAGCAATCAATCCGCTTCCGGTACCAATATCAAGCACCCTCCGTGCCCCGCCCACTTGTGCCCATGCGCCGACCAGCACCCCATCAGTGCCTACCTTCATGGCACATTTATCATGAAAAACTACAAATTGCTTGAATTGAAAATATGGATTTGGCATAACTTCCGTCTAAAATTTTATGCCAAAATTAGTGAAATCCCCACAGAAAATACTTCAACCTGCCATTATTTTACATAATTAAAAAGGTATTTGACACAAATAGTTTCCAAATTACATGCGGAATGATTAACTTTGTGCCGTTTTTGAGTAATAAAAAAGCTTCTTAATTCAGAAGAGAAAACAAGTATGGTAAAAAAGATAAAAAACAACGAGATTCTGGTAAGTGCAGAAGGTAACGACATTCCGATGATGGCAGAGATTGAAACGCTTCCGGTGGACAATGCAACGGATGACCTCACGGGAGAACTGCCCGTCATGCCACTGCGCAACCTTATGATATTTCCTTCTATTGTCATGCCTGTCAGCGTAGGCCGGCAACCCACATTGAAATTAGTCAACCAGGCACTTCAGAGTAAAGAACCTATCATCATCACCACACAGAAAGTGAGTGAAGTAGACTCGCCCAAGCAGAAGGATTTGTTCCCCATTGCGGTAATCGGAAAGGTGCTTCGTGTGTTCGAAATGCCGGGAGGAACCATTACGGCCATCCTTCAGGCTACGGGTCCGAAGGTGCAACTGGAGGAAATCACTTCTACCCGCCCCTTCCTGAAGGGTAAGGTTTCGGTGATTGAAGAGGATATGAAGGACGAGAAATCCGATGAGTTCAAGACACTGATTGACACTTGCAAGGAACTGAGTGCCAAGGTAGTTGAATTATCCGATGAAATCTCGCCCGACACTTCTTTCGCCTTGAAGAATCTGGACAACAATGAGGTGCTGGTCAACTTCATTTCCGGCAACTTCCCCTTCCCTATCAACGAGAAGTACGAATTGCTACAAACGAACAACCTGAAAGACAGGTTGTACCGCCTTATCCAGTTGCTGAACAAGTACATCCAACTGGCAACTCTGAAGCAGAGCATCCAGATGCGTACGCGTGAGGAACTCGACCGCCAGCAACGTGAGTACTTCCTCCAGCAACAAATCAAGAACATTCAGGATGAGCTGGGCAACGGACAGGACGACGAGATTGACGAACTTCGCAAGAAGGGAGAAAAGAAACACTGGAGACCGGAAGTAAAAGAGACTTTCGAACGTGAATTGTCCAAACTGGAACGTATCAACCCGCAATCACCCGACTATAACGTACAATTGACTTATCTTCAGACATTGCTCTCACTTCCGTGGGGCGTGTACACACAGGATGTCATCGACATTCCGAATGCCAAGAAGATACTCGACAAGGAACACTACGGACTGGAGAAAGTGAAAGAACGTATTCTGGAGCACCTGGCCGTGCTGAAACTGAAAGGTGACCTGAAGTCGCCGATTATCTGCCTCTACGGTCCTCCGGGAGTAGGAAAGACTTCTCTGGGACGTTCCATCGCCACGGCCCTGAAACGGAAATACGTACGTATGTCGCTGGGTGGTGTGCACGATGAAGCCGAAATCCGCGGTCACCGCAAGACGTACATCGGTGCCATGCCGGGACGTATCATCAAGAGCCTGATTAAAGCGGAAACATCGAATCCGGTCATCATTCTGGATGAGATTGACAAGTTGAGCAGCGATAGTCACGGCGACCCGAGCTCAGCCATGCTGGAAGTGCTCGACCCGGAACAGAACAACACGTTCCACGACAATTACGTTGACATTGACTACGACTTGTCGAACATCATGTTCATCGCTACGGCCAACAATCTGGGCACCATCCCATCGCCATTGCTCGACCGTATGGAGCTGATTGAAGTGAGCGGTTACATCACCGAAGAGAAAATTGAAATCGCCCGCCGTCACCTCATCCCGAAAGAGATGGAGAAGAACGGCCTGAAGAAAGAACACGTGAAGTTCAGCAAGGCGGCCATTGAATACATCATCGAGAACTATACCCGTGAAAGCGGCGTGCGTGAGCTGGAAAAGAAAATCAGCAAGGTGATGCGTAAAATCGCACTGGAAATTGCCAGCAATGAGTTTACCACCACACATGAACTGAAGCCGAAAGACATCGAGAAGTTCCTCGGCGCACAGGAATACTCCCGCGACAAATACCAAGGCAACGAATATGCCGGTGTGGTGACGGGACTAGCCTGGACGGCCGTAGGCGGTGAGATTCTATTCGTAGAAACCAGTCTGAGCCGTGGAAAGGGACAGCTGACCCTGACCGGTAATCTGGGCTCGGTAATGAAGGAATCGGCTATGCTGGCACTGGAGTACCTAAAAGCGCATAGTCACCTGCTCAATTTGCCGGAAGGTATCTTCGACAACTGGAACATCCATATCCACGTACCGGAAGGAGCTATTCCGAAAGACGGACCCTCTGCCGGTATCACTATGGTTACTTCATTGGCTTCTGCGCTTACCCAGCGCAAGGTGAAAGCCAACCTGGCCATGACGGGCGAAATCACCCTTCGCGGGAAGGTACTTCCCGTAGGCGGTATCCGGGAGAAAATCCTGGCGGCCAAACGTGCCGGCATCAAGGACATCATTCTGTGCGAGGAAAACCGCAAGGACATCAATGAAATCCAGCCGATGTACCTCACTGGAATGACTTTCCACTACGTGAAGGACATTAAGGAGGTGCTCCGCTTGGCACTGACCGACGAGAAGGTGGCCGATGCCATCGACTTTACCATCAAAGAAGATAAAAACAAAGAAAACCCTGCACAATGAAATTTGAATTACAATATACGGACCCCAAATCGAATGCCCGCGCCGGTCTGATTACAACAGACCACGGGCAGATTGAGACCCCTATCTTCATGCCGGTAGGCACACTGGGTACGGTGAAAGGTGTGCATCTTCACGAACTGAAGAACGACATCAAGGCCCAGATTATTCTGGGAAACACGTACCACCTCTACCTGCGCCCCGGACTGGACATCATCGAGGGGGCTGGCGGACTCCATAAGTTCAACGGATTCGACCGTCCGATGCTGACCGATAGCGGCGGCTTCCAGGTATTCTCTCTTTCCGGCATCCGCAAGTTGCGCGAAGAGGGTGTGGAATTCCGCTCGCACATTGACGGCTCGAAGCACTTGTTCACTCCCGAACGGGTGATGGACATCGAGCGTACCATCGGTGCCGATATCATGATGGCCTTCGACGAGTGCGCCCCCGGAACTTCCGACTACAACTATGCCAAGAAATCCATGGAGCTGACTCACCGCTGGCTGGACAGATGTTGTGCCCGCTTCAACGAAACGGATCCCAAGTACGGCTACAACCAGTCACTCTTCCCCATCGTGCAGGGATGCGTATATCCTGACTTGCGCCGCCAGTCGGCCGAATACATCGCCTCGAAAAATGCCGACGGTAACGCCATCGGCGGACTGGCCGTGGGTGAGCCTACCGAGAAGATGTACGAGATGATTGAGGTGGTCAACGAGATTCTGCCTAAGGACAAACCTCGCTACCTGATGGGTGTAGGTACTCCGGTCAACATCCTGGAAGGTATCGAACGCGGTGTGGACATGTTCGATTGCGTGATGCCGACCCGTAACGGACGAAACGGCATGCTCTTTACCAAAGACGGTATCATGAACATGCGCAACAAGAAATGGGAGAACGACTACTCGCCCATCGAAGCCGACGGAGCATCTTACGTAGACACGATGTACAGCCGTGCCTACCTGCGCCACCTGTTCCACGCACAGGAACTACTGGCCATGCAGATTGCCTCCATCCATAACCTGGCCTTCTACCTCTGGCTCGTAGGCGAAGCCCGCAAGCACATCATCGCCGGCGACTTCTCTACCTGGAAACCGGCCATGGTAAAACGTTTATCTACCCGATTGTAATTGTAGTTTACGACGATAAATATGAAACACAATGTGTTCCAGTTGTTCCGTTCCTACCTGCAAACCGGAAAGGAACAACTGAAAAATTTAAAAGGAAACCCGTTCAAGAAGAAATGGTTGAAACGGCTGGACAGGTACATCATCGTGAAGTTCCTGGGTACCTACTTTTTTGCCATCGCCCTGATTATCTCCATCGCCGTGGTGTTCGACATCAATGAAAACATTGATGACTTCATCAACAACAAGGCGCCCATCAGTGCCATCATCTTCGACTATTACCTGAACTTCATTCCTTATTACACGAACCTCTTCAGTCCGTTGTTCGTATTCATTGCCGTGATTTTCTTCACGTCGAAGCTGGCAGAGAACTCCGAGATTATCGCTATGTTCTCCACCGGAATGAGTTTCAAGCGCCTGATGGTGCCCTACATGATTTCGGCCGCCATCATCGCACTGGTCACCTACGTGCTGAGTACCGAGGTGATTCCTACCGGTAGCGTCACCCGACTGAAGTTTGAGCAAGTGTATAAGAACAAGAAGCGGACAGACTATGTGCGCAACATCCAGCTGGAGGTAGACACGGGTGTCATTGCCTACATGGAGCGCTATGAGGACTACAACAAGACGGCTTACCGCTTCTCGCTCGACAAGTTTGAAGACCACAAGCTGGTATCGCACCTCACGGCCCGCCGCATTACGTACGACACCACCACCGTGCACCGCTGGATTATCAAGGACTACATGATCCGTGAGATGAAGGGTATGCGTGAAACCATCACCCGTGGCGACCGTCTGGACTCCATCATCAACATGGAGCCGCAGGACTTCCTCATTACGCGCGGCCAGCAAGAAACGATGACCAGCCCCCAGCTACGGGAGTATATCGACAAGCAGAAGCAACGAGGCTTTGCCAACATCAAGGTGTTTGAAGTGGAATATTACCGACGCATCGCCACCTCGTTCGCAGCTTTCATCCTGACGGTCATCGGACTCTCGCTTTCGTCACAGAAACGGAAAGGAGGTATGGGACTCCACTTAGGAATCGGTATCGGACTGAGTTTCTCCTACATCCTGTTCCAAACCATTTCGTCCACCTTCGCCATCAACGGAAACGCACATCCCAACCTGGCCGTGTGGATACCGAACATCCTGTATCTGTTCATTGCAATCTATCTCTACCGCAAAGCCCCCAAATAAATACAAAATCTCCTCACAAATCCATGAATCGTGGTGATTTGTGAGGAGATTCTTTTTTCATGAGCCACTAACTTCTCCCTATGGCTCAGTGTATTTTCCCGCTGTATAACAAAATGAGTACTGTTCATGAAGTCAAAAAATGCCCATTCACGGTATGCTGAAATCAAGCAATATGGTCATGAAGTACAAGGGAGAGTAGAAAGCCTTTCAGAATTTCTTCTACAGCATTATATCACCTAAGGGTTTCACCTTCGAATTGAAACAAGGAATTATCGAAGTAAAATATGCTCCGACAAAAATATCATCACGGTGGAGCAAAACAAAAACTCCTTTGCGGGCATCGTTCCGGCCACGCAAAGGAGTTTCTTTCTTCAGGGTTTCCCAAGGTCTGCAAACCACTCGCCTCAAACGTGCGGTCCGTATACCTACCTTATTATATTTAGTAACCCAGTTCTTTTTCAAGAGCGTTGTATTTTTCCTTGTCAAGCTTCCAGTAGATGTTCAACAGGTACTGGCCCCACAACTGACGGTTGTCTGGTTTAGCTTCTTTTGCTTTTTCGTAGAAAGGAAGCGCTTTTTCGTACAGTTCCTTAATCTTAGCTTCGTTAGCAGCATACTTCGGATCATCCATAGAAAGCTTAGAGTTTTCTTCTACGATTTCCTGAGCCGGGAAGAATGAACAATCACCAATCTTAGAATAAGCTTCAGCTACGAAATCCTTACCTTCTGCAATAATCTGGTTGAATGTAGCGATGGCACCTTCGTAGTCCTTCTTTTCATACTGAAGCACACCCTTCACGTACATGAAGTACGGAGTAGAGTTCTTAGCCAATACGGCATCCATCTGAGCCAGACCTTCATCAATCTTACCTTTCTGGATGTAGTAGTCCATCAGGTTACCGATGAAGTATTCCTGTGACGGGAATTTTTCTACACCTTCCTGAATAGTAGTCAACCATTTTGCAGAGTCAGGAGTTTCACCTTTTCCGTAAGCTTCTGCCAGGCACATCAGTGAACGATAACCTTCCGCCTTATGCTCTTTACCAATTGTTGCATATTTGATTACAGCTGCGTTATCCTTCAGTGAGTTAGCAGCAAGAGCAGCATAGTTGGCAATCAACGGAGTCAGTGTATCGTTCTTTACGGCATCTTCATCAGCGAACAACGGGTTCTGCGGAGCATCTACATACAGGCCGAAGAATTTCAATGCGTTGGCATAGTTACCTGCATTGTAAGCATCTGAACCTGCGTTAGTCAACTGAGGACGTACGGTAGCCAATGTCTTAGCCAGTTTCTTTCTCAATTTCGGTTTCTTCAATTCGCCGCTCTGTACCTTAGCCTGTTCTACTTCGTCACACTTTGTGTAGTATTCGAACATTTTAGCCAAGCTGTTATACAATTTAGCGGTATCAGCCTGACCACCCGGCAAATACAATTTCATGTTTTCGTCGTCATAGATAGACTTCTGGAAATCACCAGCCAGTTTCCATGTTTCAGGATCATTGGCAGTAGAAGGATCTGTCAAAGCAGGTTCGATGATTTGTGCTGCCTTCACGGGATCGCTCTTGGCAGATTTAGCTTCCTTTACCACGCTTTCCTGAGCAGAAACAGCGCATGCGGTAAAGAACAAAGCGGCTGAGAATAATACTTTTTTCATAAGGTTTAAATTTAGTAATACAAATATTCAAGTTAGTTTTTGTCCGGATTATTCATTCGGTTCGTCCGTAACAGGCTGAATGGTTTCTCCGTCGGCGGGCTGGATGTCCGTTGCCGGAGTTGCTTCGTCCTGCACTTCCTCTTCTTCGTTTTCAGAAGCTACCTTACATACGGAACCAATCTGGTCGTTACGCTTTTCAAGGTCAATCAGGCGCACACCCTGTGTGGCACGTCCCATGATGCGCACATCGGCCACCTTAAGACGGATGGTGATGCCCGACTTGTTGATAATCATCAGGTCGTTTTCATCGGTTACCGACTTGATAGCTACCAGGCTTCCGGTCTTATCCGTAATGTTCAGTGTCTTCACACCCTTTCCGCCACGGTTGGTCTTGCGGTAGTCTTCAATGTCCGAACGCTTGCCGTAACCGTTTTCAGATACCACCATGATGGTTTCCGTTTCAGGGTCTTTGATACAGATCATTCCGATTACTTCATCCTGACCGTCTTCATCGAGTGTGATACCGCGTACACCGGTAGCCGTACGTCCCATTTCGCGTACCGCGCTTTCATGGAAACGGATGGCACGACCGTTACGGTTGGCAATCACGATTTCATTGTTTCCGTTAGTCATACGTACTTCAATCACACGGTCGTCTTCGCGGATGGTGATGGCGTTCACACCATTCTGACGGGGGCGGGAATATTGTTCGAGCAACGTCTTCTTGATGACACCGTTCTTCGTACAGAAGAGCACATAATGACTATTGATAAATTCCGTATCGTTCAGGTTCTTCACACGCAGGTAAGCCGTTACCACATCGTCTGCATCAATGTTCAGCAGGTTCTGGATGGCACGTCCCTTCGAAGTCTTGTTGCCTTCTGGAATTTCATACACCTTGAGCCAGTAGCACTTACCCTTCTGCGTAAAGAACAGAAGCGTGTTGTGCATAGTAGCCGGATAGATATGTTCAATGAAGTCTTCGTTACGGGTTTCACTTCCCTTCGAGCCTACGCCGCCACGGTTCTGCGCACGGAACTCAGAAAGCGGTGTACGCTTGATGTATCCCATGTGCGAGATGGTGATGACCATTTCGTCATCGGCATAGAAATCTTCCGGATTGAACTCTTCCGAAGCATATACGATTTCCGAACGACGGTTGTCGCCGTATTTTTCTTTCACTTCGAGCAGCTCGTCCTTGATAACCTTCTTGCAAAGTTCCTCGTTGCTCAGAATTTCTTCGAAGTAAGCGATTTGCTTCATCAGGTCTTCGTATTCGGCATGGAGCTGATCCTGCATCAGTCCGGTGAGCTGGCGCAAGCGCATTTCTACGATAGCACGAGCCTGGATTTCGCTCAGGTTGAAGCGGGCCATCAGGTTCGTGATAGCTTCGTTCGGAGTCTTGGCGGCACGGATAATGCGGATTACCTCGTCAATGTTGTCCGAAGCGATAATCAATCCTTCCAGGATGTGCGCACGTTCCTTGGCCTTGCGCAAGTCGTAACGTGTACGACGGATTACCACTTCGTGACGGTGTTCCACGAAATATTTGATTAGTTCCTTCAGGTTGAGCAGGCGTGGACGGCCATGAACCAGGGCCACGTTGTTCACACCGAAAGAAGTCTGAAGCATGGTCATCTTGTAAAGCTTGTTGAGCACCACGCTGGCGTTGGCATCACGCTTGATGTCGATGACGATACGCATACCTTCGCGGTCGGTTTCGTCGTTCACATTCGAAATGCCTTCGATTTTCTTGTCGTTCGACAAATCAGCGATGCTCTTGATCAGCTCAGCCTTGTTCACACCATACGGAATCTCGGTCACTACAATCTTATCGTGTGTAGGATGCGATTCGATTTCGGCCTTGGCACGCATTACCACACGTCCGCGTCCGGTTTCGTAGGCATCGCGCACACCGCTGATACCATAAATATATCCTCCGGTCGGGAAATCAGGTGCCTTGATGTACTGCATCAGGCCGTCTACGTCGATTTCATTGTTATCGATGTATGCCACGCAAGCGTCAATGACTTCACGCAGGTTGTGTGTCGGCATATTGGTAGCCATACCTACGGCGATACCCGAAGCACCGTTCACCAGCAGGTTCGGGATACGGGTCGGCATGACGGTAGGTTCCTGCAACGTATCGTCGAAGTTGTTGGTAAAGTCTACAGTTTCCTTGTAAAGGTCCTGCATCATCTCCTCACCAATCTTCTTCAGACGAGCCTCCGTATATCGCATAGCGGCGGCACTATCTCCGTCGATAGAACCGAAGTTACCCTGACCGTCGACCAGCGGATAACGCATCGCCCAGTCCTGTGCCATACGCACCAGGGCGCCATATACAGACGAGTCACCGTGAGGGTGATACTTACCCAGTACTTCACCTACGATTCTGGCTGCTTTTTTATACGGTTTGTCGGATGTATTTCCCAGTTCCATCATTCCGTAAAGAATACGGCGGTGAACCGGCTTGAATCCGTCTCTTACATCAGGGAGGGCGCGTGCCACGATTACTGACATGGAGTAATCAATGTACGACGACTTCATTTCCTCTTCGATGTTGATTTTTATAATTCTGTCTTGTTCTTGCATTTAATACATTATTAATTATACTTCCTTTCAAGGCTTGTAAAAAACCATGCTAAAGTACGACTTTTAGCGGATATACAAAAACTTTTCCACCAAAAAATACGTATAAGCCTGCATTTGGAGACACTCATAGGAAATGTGGCACGCATTTTGTTAAATAGAAAGAAAGACTTGATGAAGAGTCTCTATAATAATGTATATTTGCAAGCCTATTTTGAATATAAACGATTGGAGAAGATATGAATTTGATGAGCAACGAATTTACACAACAAGTGTCCGACATCGTCGTTTACGGGAAAGAGGAGGCCAACCGCCTTCAGAACGACCATATCGAACCGGAACATCTGCTATTGGGCATCTTGCGCGATGGGGAGTGTAAAGCCGCCGAAATATTGAAATCGTTCTACCTCGACCTGAAAGGTATCAAGAACGAACTGGAAACACAATTACGGGAGAAGTCCATACTGGAGAACTACTCACAGGACATCTCATTCAGCGAGGAAGCATCAAAAATTTTGACATTAAGCAAATTAGAGGCACGATTGATGAATGACGAGAAAGTGGACACCCCGCATATTTTATTGGCCATTATGAGAGACAACCAGAATAACGCATATAAGATATTGGAAAAGAACGACGTAACTTACGAAAAAGTAATAGACCGCATAAAGCAGGAGGAAGCTCCTTTTGACGGACTGGATTTCAATGACGACGAAGAAGAGGAAGGCATCGGACGTCGCGGAAACGCGGACAAGAACAACGATGGCTTCGGTTCTTCCGCCAACCGCCAGACCACGCAGACCGAACAGAAACAAGCGGACGGTGGCACACCCTACCTCGACAATTACGGTATCGACCTGACCATGGCAGCCGAAGGTGGGAAACTTGACCCCGTGGTAGGCCGTGAGAAAGAAATTGAACGTATCGCACAGATTCTGAGCCGGCGCAAAAAGAACAACCCGATTCTGATTGGTGAGCCGGGTGTGGGAAAATCGGCCATCGCCGAAGGACTGGCACTCCGCATCGTGGAGAAACGGGTTTCGCGTGCCTTGTTCGGCAAGCGCATCATTTCGCTCGACATGACGGCGGTAGTGGCCGGAACCAAGTATCGCGGACAATTTGAAGAGCGTATTCGTGCCATTCTGACAGAGGTGAAGAAACATCCTGACGTCATTCTGTTCATCGACGAGATACATACCATCGTGGGAGCCGGCTCGGCGGCGGGTTCCATGGATGCGGCCAACATGTTGAAACCGGCACTGGCGCGTGGAGAAATCCAATGCATCGGAGCCACCACCCTCGATGAATACCGCAAGAACATTGAAAAAGACGGGGCATTGGAACGCCGCTTCCAGAAAGTGCTGGTAGAACCGACCTCACCGGAAGAGACCTTGCAGATTCTCCGGAACATCAAGGATAAATACGAGGAGCACCATAACGTGACATATACGGACGAGGCGCTGGAGGCTTGCGTACGCCTGACCGACCGCTATGTGACCGACCGCTATTTCCCCGACAAGGCCATCGACGCCATGGACGAAGCGGGTTCTCGCATCCACCTCACTCACATCTCCGTACCTCAGGAAATTGAGGAGCAGGAACGATTGATTGAGGAAGCGCAACAACATAAGAATGAGGCCATTCGCTTGCAGAACTTCGAGCTGGCCGCCAGCTTCCGTGACCGTGAAAACCAGTATACGGAGCAATTGGAACGCCTGAAGAATGAATGGAAAGAAAAGTTGAAGGACAACCGGGAAACGGTAGACGCACCGCAGATAGAAGAAGTGGTTTCCATGATTTCGGGTGTGCCCGTGCAACGCATGGCGCAAGCGGAAGGTGTACGGTTGAAGGGGATGAAGCAGGCATTGCTTTCGAAGGTTATCGGACAGGACAAGGCGGTAGAGACATTGGTAAGAAGTATCCAGCGAAGCCGTGTGGGACTGAAGGACCCGAACAAGCCTATCGGTACGTTCCTTTTCTTAGGACCGACGGGTGTAGGAAAGACGCACCTGGCGAAAGAGCTGGCCAAGAACATGTTCGGCACTACCGATGCCATTATCCGTATCGACATGAGCGAATACATGGAGAAATTCACCGTGTCACGTCTGGTCGGAGCTCCTCCGGGATACGTGGGTTACGAAGAAGGCGGACAACTGACGGAAAAAGTACGCCGTCATCCCTACTCTATCGTGTTGCTGGATGAAATCGAGAAGGCTCACTCCGACGTGTTCAACATGTTGTTGCAAGTGATGGACGAAGGCCGGTTGACGGATAGTCTGGGACGGACCGTAGATTTCAAGAATACCATTATCATCATGACGTCCAACATCGGTACACGCCAGTTGAAGGAATTCGGCAAGGGCATCGGTTTCACGGCACAGACCGGCGAGAACGAGAAAGAACATGCCAATAGCGTGATTCGCAAGGCCTTGAACAAATCGTTCGCTCCCGAGTTCATCAACCGTCTGGATGAAATCGTGACCTTCGACCAGCTGGACATCGCGTCACTGGAGAAAATCATCGACATCGAGTTGGCAGGACTCTACAAGCGTATCGAAGGTTGTGGCTACCATCTCCTGCTCGACCAGGAGGCCAAGCGTTTCGTGGCAGAAAAAGGCTACGACGTACAGTTCGGTGCCCGCCCGTTGAAGCGCTCCATCCAGAACCACCTGGAAGACGGGCTGGCAGAGCTGATTATCAACGAAGAACCGCAAACGGGCGATACCTTGCATGTGTGCATGAACGCCCAAGGTGACGGAGTAGAGATGAAAGTAGAAAAAGCATAACGGAATTCTGACAGAATTTCGGCATACAGACAAAATGTCAGGTACAAACGTATCTGGCATTTTTTTTGTGTAGGGACTGGAAAAAAATTTATTCGAACAATCATAAAAAACAAAGAGATATGCAAAAAGGTAATATCGGGGTTACAACAGAAAACATATTCCCCATCATAAAGAAGTTCTTGTATAGCGACCATGAAATTTTCCTCCGTGAACTGGTTTCCAATGCGGTGGATGCAACTCAGAAATTGAAGACACTGGCCGCTACGGGCGATTTTAAAGGTGAACTGGGTGATTTGACGGTACGTGTAAAAGTGGACAAGGAAAACGGCACCATCACCATCAGCGACCGTGGTCTGGGTATGACAGCCGAAGAAATCGACAAGTACATCAACCAGATTGCCTTCTCAGGAGCAAATGACTTCCTGGAAAAATACAAGGACGATGCCAATGCCATCATCGGTCACTTCGGTCTGGGATTCTACTCAGCCTTCATGGTAGCCAAGACGGTAGACATCGTAACTCTTTCTTATAAGGAAGGTGCCAAGGCCGTGAAATGGAGTTGCGACGGAAGTCCTGAGTTCACCCTCGAAGAAACAGAACGTAGCGACCGTGGAACCGACATCATCCTGCACGTGGATGAAGATTGCAAGGAATTCCTGGAAGAATCTCGCTTGCAGGGCTTGCTCACCAAGTATTGTCACTTCCTGGCCGTACCGGTAGCCTTTGGCAAAAAGAAGGAATGGAAAGACGGCAAGCAGGTAGAAACGGATGAAGACAACCTGATTAACGACACTTGTCCTATCTGGACCAAGAAACCGTCGGACTTGAAGGAAGAGGATTACAAGAAATTCTACCGCGACCTGTATCCGATGGCCGACGAACCGTTGTTCTGGATTCACCTGAACGTGGACTATCCGTTCAACCTGACCGGTGTGCTCTACTTCCCGAAAATCAAGAGCAACATCGACTTGCAACGTAACAAAATTCAGTTGTATTGCAACCAGGTATATGTGACCGACTCAGTAGAAGGTATCGTGCCCGACTTCCTGACCTTGCTTCACGGTGTCATCGATTCTCCGGACATTCCGTTGAACGTATCTCGTTCTTACTTGCAGAGCGATTCGAACGTGAAGAAGATTTCTACTTACATCACGAAGAAGGTATCCGACCGCTTACAATCTATCTTCAAGAACGACCGTAAGGAATTTGAAGAGAAATGGGACGACCTGAAGATTTTCATCAACTACGGTATGCTGACTCAGGAAGATTTCTATGAAAAGGCTTCCAAGTTTGCTTTGTTCAAGGATACAGACAACAAATATTACACCTTCGAAGAATACCAGACACTGATCAAGGATAATCAGACCGACAAGAACGGTAGCCTGATTTACCTCTACGCCAACAACCTGGACGAACAGTACACTTACATCGATGCGGCCAAGAACAAAGGCTACAACGTATTGCTCATGGACGGCCAGCTGGACGTACCGATGATCAACATGCTGGAACAGAAGTTCGAAAAGAGTCATTTCACCCGTGTGGATAGCGACATCGTAGACCGCCTGATTGTGAAGGAAGACCAGAAGGGCGAAGAACTTCCGCACGACAAGCAGGAAGTGCTCAGCTCTTTGTTCAAGGGACAGATGCCGAAGGTAAAGAAAACAGAATTCCACGTAGAAGCACACGCACTGGGCGAAAACAATGCGCCGATTGTCATCACACAGGCCGAATACATGCGCCGTATGAAAGACATGGCCAGCATCCAGCCAGGCATGAGTTTCTATGGTGAAATGCCCGACATGTTCAACCTGGTATTGAATAGTGACCACCGCCTGATCAAGCAGGTATTGAGCGATGCCGAAACGGCTTGTGCGGAAAAACTCGTACCGGTAGAATCTGAAATCGCCATGCTGACTCTCCGTCGTAACGAACTCCAGAAAGCACAGGAAGGAAAGAAGGATGAAGAAATCCCGACTGCCGAAAAAGACGAACTGAGTGATGTAGAAAAGAAGATTGAAGCGCAAAAGACCGAAAAGGAAAACATCCTGAACGGTTATGCTGCCGGCAACAAAGTGGTTCACCAGCTTATCGACCTGGCCTTGTTGCAAAACAACATGCTGAAGGGTGAAGCCCTGACCAACTTTGTAAAACGAAGCGTGGAAATGATCTGATTTTCCCCCATAAAATAAGGAAAGCCATTCTTGCAGGTATGCAGGAATGGCTTTTTTTGTGCTTTTTATGCCCGTGGATAGAAGATAATTTGTACATTTGCCCAGAAACACGCAAGCAAACAACCATGGAAAACAAAACCGAATTGATATTAATCCGCATCAGCGGAGTGGACCGACCGGGACTGACCGCATCGGTAACTGCCATCTTGTCTAAATATCAGGTAGACATTATGGACATCGGACAAGCTGACATTCACAGTACCTTGTCACTGGGTATTCTTTTCAAATGTTCCGATCAGGATTCCGGAAATATCATGAAGGAATTGCTTTTCAAGGCTTCTGACTTGGGTATCAATATCCGCTTCTATCCTATCAGCGACGAAGAGTATGAAACGTGGGTCAACCTGCAAGGAAAGAACCGCTACATTCTGACGCTATTGGGCAGAAAGCTTACAGCACAACAGATTGCCGGTGCTACCAAGCTTTTAGCAGAGCAACAACTGAACATCGACGGCATCCGTCGTCTGACCGGACGTATTCCCCTGGACGAGAAAAAGGCAAACGTGAGAGCCTGCATCGAATTTTCGGTGAGAGGTACTCCCAAAGACCGTGAAGAGCTACAAAGCCAGCTCATGCAGCTCAGTGCTTCACTGGGCATGGACTTCTCGTTCCAGCAAGACAATATGTACCGTCGTATGCGCCGACTCATCTGCTTTGATATGGATTCCACCCTCATTGAAACGGAAGTTATCGACGAACTGGCCATACGGGCCGGTGTGGGCGACCAGGTAAAGGCCATCACGGAAAGAGCCATGCGTGGCGAAATCGACTTCTGCGAAAGTTTTAAGGAACGGGTGGCCCTGCTCAAGGGACTGGATGAGAGCGTGATGCGCGACATTGCCGAACACCTCCCGATTACCGAAGGAGTGGAACGCCTGATGTTCGTCCTCAAACGCTACGGATACAAGATTGCCATTCTGTCGGGAGGTTTCACGTATTTCGGCAACTACCTGAAAGAGAAATTCGGCATTGACTATGTCTATGCCAACCAGCTGGAAATCGTGGACGGCAAGCTGACCGGCCGCTATTTAGGTGACATCGTAGACGGAAAACGAAAGGCAGAATTGCTTCGTCTGCTGGCACAGGTAGAAAACGTGGACATCGCACAGACGATTGCCGTGGGAGATGGAGCCAACGACCTGCCCATGCTTTCTACGGCAGGGCTGGGAATCGCCTTCCATGCCAAGCCGAAGGTGGTGGCCAATGCGCAACAGGCCATCAATACCATCGGACTGGATGGCGTGTTGTATTTCTTAGGATTCAAGGATTCCTATCTGGACGAACGCGGCAAATTATAATGACAAGATAACATTACTATATGAAGTTTTCGGAACTGAACTTAGAAGATAGCGTCCTCGATGCCTTGGACGCAATGAATTTCCAGGAATGTACGCCCGTACAGGAACATACCATCCCTGTCATCCTGGAAGGAAAAGACCTGATTGGCGTAGCCCAGACAGGTACGGGAAAAACGGCGGCCTACCTGCTTCCGGTGTTGAACCAGCTGAGCAAGGGAGGTTATCCGGAGGATGCCATCAATTGTATCATCATGTCGCCCACCCGCGAACTGGCCATGCAGATTGACCAGCAGATGGAGGGTTTCTCCTATTTCATGCCGGTATCAAGCGTAGCGGTGTACGGAGGAAACGACGGTATCCGTTTTGAGCAGGAAAAAAAAGGGCTGACTTTAGGAGCGGATGTGGTAATCGCTACTCCGGGACGTCTGATCAGCCACTTAAGCTTAGGTTATGTGGACTTGTCGAAAGTATCTTTCTTCATCCTCGACGAAGCAGACCGCATGCTCGATATGGGATTCTCGGACGACATCATGCAGATTGTCAAGTATCTTCCCAAGGAACGGCAGACCATCATGTTCTCTGCCACCATGCCGACCAAAATCCAGCAACTGGCCAAGACCATTCTTCACGACCCGGTGGAGGTGAAACTAGCCGTATCCAAGCCGGCGGAAAAAATCATTCAGGCTGCCTATATCTGCTATGAGGCACAGAAACTGGGTATCATCCAGTCGCTATTCCAGTCCCAGCAACCGGAGCGTGTCATCATCTTTGCCTCTTCCAAACTGAAGGTGAAAGAAGTGACCAAGGCCCTGAAACGCATGAAGCTGAACGTAGGCGAAATGCACTCCGACCTGGAGCAAAGCCAGCGCGAGGAAATCATGCACGAGTTTCGCAACCGCCGCATCGACATCCTGGTGGCTACCGACATCGTGGCCCGTGGGATCGACATCGATGACATCCGCCTGGTCATCAACTACGACGTGCCGCATGACAGCGAGGACTACGTACACCGCATCGGACGTACAGCCCGCGCCAACAACGACGGATGCGCCATCACTTTTGTAAGTGAAACCGAGCAGACCCGTTTCAAGCAAATCGAAACATTCTTAGGAAAAGACATTTACAAGCTCCCCGTACCTGAAGAACTGGGCGAAGGTCCGGTATATGCTCCCCGCACTTCCAGAAAAGAAGGAGGCAAACAGGTGAAGAATTTCTCCCGCAACAAAAAGGGCGGATGGAAAAAGAAAGGTGGAAACCATGCGAAAAAACAGGGAGAAAGAACGGTCAAGAACTGATTGCCACATCTTCCTGACAGCATAAAAGAAGCCCGTACAAGTTCAATGAAAATACAAGAACTTGTACGGGCTTTTCTTGTCAGAAATTCATGGAATACGCAGGGAGTATAGTCACCTCCCCTGCGTCATGCGCCAGCTTACGAATCCGAGAAATGAGATTTACTTTTTCTTGGTAGTGATGAGAATCACGCCATTCTTTCCTTTTTCGCCATATATATTCGTAGCATCTGCGTCTTTCAATACAGTGATTGATTCAATACACTGAGGGTCGAGCTTGTTCATTGTTTCGGTAGAGGCCTCCGTTTTGTCTATCAGCACCATTGGCAATGCTTCCTCTTTTCCCTGGCCGTTCTTGCCGTTCTGAAACATCTGGACGATTGCTGCCGGAACTTCGCTTTTCTGAGGAGCCGGAGTAACTCCATACCCCACTACTACGACGTCATTGTCGCCTGCCTTCGGCTTGTTGTTGGTTCCCTCCAGCATGAAAGTCACCGGGAGAGTAAATTTCACGCTGACTGGCTTTCCGTCTTGCATGCCCGGCTTCCATTTCGGCATGGTGCTGATTACACGGATAGCTTCGGCATCCAGCCACGGGTCGACCGGACGGAGCACCTTGAAATCGCTCAGCGAACCGTCTTTCCTTACCACAAACTGCACGATGACACGCCCCTGCTTACCAGCTTCCTGTGCCTTTGCAGGATACCTGAGATTGCGTGCCATAAATTCCAGACCAGCACACATACCGCCCGGATATTCCGGCATCTGCTCCACTACGCTAAACGTCTGGTCGTCCGACACCACAGCTTGCAGAGCAGGCGCTACCACCTTCACATCTTTCTTTGTGTCGCTTTCAGTCAAGACAATTGTCTGGTCAGCTTTTTTCAGGCAGTCCTTGACTGCCATGGTAACCGTACTCATACCGATGTAGGCCACCTGGATGCTTTGGTCGGTGCCGACTTCCAGCGTGAAATTACCGTTTTCGTCGGTAATGGTACCGTCAGTCGTATTCGCCACAAGTACGGTTGCTGCAATGATGGGTGCTCCTTTTTCATCCACCACCTTCATCTTCAGTTTGGTCTTTTCGGCGGGATTCGACACATTTTTATCGGCATACGTTTCCAAAACTGCCGATAAATCATTAACTTTGACACTTGAAATCTCGTCAAGTGGTTGAGAGATTTCAGGACGGGCAAAAGCAGCTACGGTAACGGCTGCCAACGGAAGTACATAGAGGTACTTGGCACGTGCCCACGGATTGGATTTTTTTCGAATCATCATAGTGATACGTTTTTTAAGTGAACTGTGATTAAAGCTGTTGGCAATAGAGTAGAGCCTTGCGCCAACGGCTTTTTTTATTAATAGCATTTGATATTCTTTCGCATTGATGCCCTGACGGAGTACTTCTTCGTCGGCTTCGTATTCGTGAATGTTCTGCAACTCCTGCTTGAGCAGCCAGATGGCTGGATTGAACCATTGCAGCCAGGCGCAGGCTTCGGTCAGCAACAAATCCCATGAGTGACGGTGATGGATGTGAGCCATTTCGTGCACCAGAATGTGATGTCCGCTTTCCTTCAGGTCTGTTTCCGAAATCACGATGTAGCGCATCCAGCTGAAAGGAGCCAGTTTGCGACGGTGAACTACCAAGCATACCCCGTTGTCTAACCTTTCACACCGGCTGTGACGAATGAGATAAAGCATGCGTCCCAGCGACCAGAGATGACGGACAATGACAAAAAACAACCCCGCAAAATAGATTAACACCAGCCCTTCCTGCCAGTGGAACGGGCGACTTCCCTCTTCTACCACTACCGCTTCGCTATTCCATTGGTACATCAGCAGCAAGTCTTCCATCGACATCACTTGTGCATTTACCGGCGAAGCCTGTTCCACCGTCACCTTTACCAAAGGCAACAGGCACGAGAGCAGCATCACTCCCAGCAAAGCCATCCGGTTGAAACGATGGAAAGTTTCCTTGCTGAGCAGCAGGCGATAGAACAGATAGAACATCGCCAGGCAGACAGCCGACTTGAGTATATAGACTAAAAAGGTTCCCATAGGCAGACGTGTTTTATTGCGGTTTCTCGTTCTGTCCCTCTTCCACCTGACGGATGAGTTCTTTAAGTTCCTCCACCGAGATGTCTTCCTCTTTCACCAGCGAGGAAACAGCACCCAAGAAAGAGTTGTTGAAATATTTGGAGATGACCCCACGCAGGGTTTTCCGCCGGAATTCCTCTTCCGACACTACGGCATGATACTGGTAGGTATTACCAAACGCGGTATGCGACAGGTAGCCTTTTTCTTCCAGTCCCCTTACGATGGTCGACAGAGTATTGAAGTGCGGCCGGGGTTCTTCGTAAAGTTCCACCAGCTGTTTGACGAACATCGGACCTTTCTCCCAGAAAAATCCCATGATTTCTTCTTCTTTGGCAGTAAGTGTTTTCATATCCGTTTCAATTGGTTATTGCAAAGAACTAAAATTTTTAGTTCATAAACTAATATTTATAGTTAATATAACTAAAGAGTATAGTTATATAATTATATAGAGCTTGCAATACCTTGAAACGGCTTTCATAATACTATTTCCTTATCAGTTCTGCGGATATCATTTCGGGTTTTATGTCTTTCCATTCTCCTATACCCTCTTTTTATAAATTTCGATACCTCTTCTTTCAATATGATCGATCAACGCTACATTCTTTAATTTATGTTTCAAAGAAATATCAAACTGATATGGCAACAGCAAATCATCTATTTCTTGAATAACTTTATTCAAATCATCACGAGACAATTCACTTCCTACCAATGTTATATCAACATCGGAGAAAGGCTTAAAATTTCCTTTGGCTCGCGAACCGTAAAGAATAACCTGTTCTATTCTTCCGCTTTGAGCAAACACTTCTAAAAGCTTCTGTAATTCTATGTCAGTAAGTCCGTAGGGCATAATTAAAATAACGTAGGCTCAATACCTGAAATTGACAACATCGTTTTCTCAAATTCAAGGAATAACGGGAAATAAACTTTAATTATAAGTTCCAAAATCTCTTCTGCCGTTTCATCGTCATAATTATGCGATGTAAGATTTCTGTCTTCTATTGAGTTCATCCAGCGTTTGTCTGTTATAATTCCCATTTCAAAAGCTTTGCGGAAAGCATCACGCGAACCTCTTATATCAGTATATCCCTGATATTCTGCATAGTCCTTCATCACCTTCCAGACAAGTTCATGAGTATACTCGAAACGCTGTATCAATCCTTCTTTCAGCAATTCATCAATTTCATCATATTCATCTTCTTCAATATTATCTGAAACTATTTTTACAGCCTGTTTTAACCGGAACAGTGCTTTGCGATAATTATCAAAACGTTGCAACCAACGTATATCCTTTTCTTCGTTCATATCTACAATTTATTAATAATAACACCAAACATCAATCAATGGGTAACTTACCATATTCACTAATATACTCATCATGAAGAATACCGCAACATCGCCTGCCACACAGATTAGCCACAATTCCCGTAGTACTACTATAGCCTTCGTCTGTATAAAAAAGATATGTATTCATACTTATAAAACAAAATCTAATGATTGTTTTTCTAATTCAATTTCATATTGTTTGATAAGTGCTTCGTAACTTAAAAATGAAACTCGTTTTTTTGCGTTTAATTCTTTAAATGCATGCAATCTCATTTTATGTTCAAATTCATATATCCGTTTTATGTCGGCCACAATAACCATCCTTGCATAAAAGTCTTGCAAGTCATAGAATTTTAGCAAAGAATTTTGGATGTCAGTCGAATGCTCTATCTCAAAAAAAGAATCAGGCATATTTCGATCATTAAACCAAATAGTGTCAATAGTAGAGCTGCGTTTTATGAATTGAGGATATGAATAGTGTGGTTGCTCATTGAGAGTGGCAAGTTCTTGTAATTTTTGTCCGTTATAGAATTTTTTATTCTTATCTTGATTAGGGATAAAAGTTTGCATATTATGATACTTTCCTATTATAAGCAAAACACCTTGATAGTAGGTGTGATTGAATTTGCAGATCTCAGCAGAGTCTTTGTTTTCATCTGTTTCAGTTATTATTCCTCTACCTTCAAGTTGTTTTTTGTATTTTTCAAGTCCATATAATCCTGGTTTTATTTTATAAATTCCTTTCGTTTGTTGAACTATACGACGAATACTTGCAAAAGGAGTCTTTGTTCTCCATTCACAATCTTTAATTTTAAAAACTTCTTTATTTAGTTCTCCTAATGTGGCAACCCCGCCTAGCATTTCCAAAGTCTCTATCACCGCTTCATATTGTTTCATATAATATAGTAGATTTGATAGGATAATAAGCTTTCGATGTATTAATTCAACGGTTGTTCGTTCATTCTCGCAGCAGAAACTTGTTTAATGGAAAATCTTTTGTAAAGATAATCAAAAAAATTGTCTACATTTTGTGGATTTGAATCACTTACAACAAACAAGGATTTATGTTGTTCAATGAGTTGGCTCTTACCTCCAACCCACTTGATAAAGGGTTTCGCTTTCATTTCCAATATATTTACTTATGAACAAAAGTCAAGACTACCCCTATCTTTACGGTGTGAAAGGCTTCAGTGTATGAACCTCAGAATAAATATTTAACGGGCTTGATGTCCCAAATGAAATAATCTATGCAGATAGTGTGCAGTTTGACATATACAAAGATAGTGTATTCATTTATATTTTAAGTGAGAATGACAATAATTTTGAAACCAGATACGGAGTTTTAACCCCAAAGCTGGAAGAATTATGCCGGATTCTGTTGAATCATAATATAACAGAAGTAACGAGGGAAAACCTCAGTATCCATGTAGTATCCGATTCTCTAAAACGCAAGTGCATTCAACCTAAAACGCAAGTACGTTTGAATCAAAACGCAAGTGCGTTTAAGCTAAAACACAAGTGCATTTGAGTCAAAACGTAAGTGCGTTTTTTCACAAAGATATGCAAATGCAAACAGATGTAAAACCAGTACGAAAAAGCGTGTGAAAATGCCTTCAAAAAAAGATTTCAAGCAATAATAAGGGAGAATGGCAGAAAAACCATACTTACCTGATTTACAAACATTAAACCACCAAAGGAGCATAAACTAACAGCGGAAAGCTTGACGGGTTGTCGGGGTTGGCACCGGTTTTTCAAACTTTCTATATACAGGTGTGGAAAAATATAAACGTTATATTTTTCCACACCCCGCGTATATATAGTTTATAAAAATGCCTGCCAACCCCGACAACCCGTCAAGCACACGGCCGAAAACGGACAATAAAAAACCTCCTTCACTTCATCTTTCCAGAAGCAAAGGAGGCTTTCAAATTTCCGTATTCATTTAGAACGGCAGGTCGTCTTTCTCGTCTGTCATGGAGAAATCGGCCGGAGCTGCATTGACCGGAGGGAATGGAGCTTCTACCGGAGGCATCTGAGGAGTGGCTCCCACACGTTCCACCTTCCATGCACGGATACTGTTGAACCAGCGTCCTTGCCATTCGCGGGCATCAATGTCGAACGATACGTTCAGTTCCTCGCCCACCTGAATATTAAACTGTTTGATTTTGTCGTCACCAAAAACATCAAAGCACATGCGACGCGGATACTGGTCGTGTGTTTCGATGACATATTCTTGTACCTTCCATTCGTTGCCGTTCCGCGATGTACCGCCTTTCGGTTCCAGAACCGCAATCACTCTTCCTGCTAATTCCATAAATAGTATTTTTAAATTCGGTGACGAAATTACGACTTTCCATAGAAGAAAACTAATTTTTAAGACCTTTTTTTGTGGGGTATATGCAATCTTTTCGTAACTTTGGCAATTGGTTTAGAGCATCCACAGATGCATTTAATAATAAAAACAGAACAAAAACAAATATAAAAACAGCTATGAAGTTTATCGTTTCAAGTACTGCTTTATTCAGTCATTTGCAGGCTATCAGCCGAGTAATCAACTCAAGAAATTCATTACCTATTCTGGACTGTTTCCTCTTCGAACTGAGAGACGGTACACTCTTTATGACTGCTTCGGACAATGACACTACGCTGTCTACTTCCATCGAAGTGAACGAATCGGACAGCGACGGCCGTTTTGCCGTTTCTTCCAAGACATTGCTGGAAGCATTGAAGGAGATTCCTGAACAGCCGCTGAGTTTCCACATCGAACCCAGCAACATGGAAATCACCGTGGAATACCTGAATGGAAAATACAGTCTGATGGGACAGAATGCCGACGAATACCCGCAGGCACAGGCATTGGGTAGCAATGCCGTACAGGTGACCATGGGAGCAGAAATCTTGATGAACGGCGTGAACCGCAGCATTTTTGCGACTGCCGACGATGAACTTCGTCCGGTGATGAACGGTATTTATTTCGACATCAGCACGGAAGACATTACACTGGTTGCTTCCGACGGTCATAAGCTGGTACGTTGCAAGACTTATGCCGCACGAGGAGCAGAGAAAGCTGCCTTCATCCTTCCGAAGAAGCCGGCCAACCTGCTGAAGAACCTGCTGCCGAAGGAACAGGGCGACGTACAGATTGGTTTTGACGACCGCAATGCCATGTTCACCCTCGAAAACTATCAGATGATCTGCCGTCTGATTGAAGGACGTTATCCGAACTATAACTCTGTCATTCCGCAGAACAACCCGCACCGTGCCATCATTGACCGTGCGCTCTTCATCAGTGCCCTGCGCCGTGTGTCTGTGTTCTCTTCACAGTCAAGCAGCCTGATCAAGCTGAGCTTGTCGGAAAACCAGATGAAGATTTCTGCACAGGACATCGACTTCTCTACTTCGGCCGAAGAAACCATCGCTTGCCAGTATGGCGGTAACCCGATGAGCATCGGTTTCAAGTCGTCGTTCCTGATTGACATCCTGAACAACATTTCTGCACAGAACATCATCATCGAACTGGCCGACCCGTCACGCGCTGGTGTCATCGTTCCCGAAGAACAGGAGGAAGACGAGGACCTGCTGATGCTGCTGATGCCGATGATGCTGAACGACTAATCATTTTTTGTTACACACAGACTCATGAAACTGAACTTGAAAAATCCGCTCGTATTCTTCGATTTGGAGACCACGGGCACCAACATTAATACAGACCGTATTGTAGAAATCTGCTACCTGAAGGTTTATCCTAACGGTAACGAAGAGGCCAAGACCTTGCGCATCAATCCGGAAATGCACATTCCGGAGGCATCGACTGCCATTCATGGCATTCACGACGAGGATGTGGCCGACTGCCCTACTTTCAAGGAAGTGGCAAAGGACATTGCCCGCGACATTGAAGGGGCCGACATTGCCGGCTTTAACTCCAACCGTTTCGACGTGCCGGTACTGGTAGAGGAATTTCTCCGTGCTGGTATCGACATCGACCTGACCAAGCGGAAGTTTGTCGACGTGCAGGTGATTTACCACAAGCTGGAACAGCGCACGCTTTCGGCTGCCTACAAGTTCTACTGCGGAAAGAACCTGGAAGACGCACACACGGCAGAAGCCGATACACGGGCTACTTACGAGGTGCTAAAGGCACAGCTCGACCATTATCCTGACGTGCTCCAGAACGACATCAATTACCTGTCGGAATATTCCAGCTACAGCAAGAACGTGGACTTTGCCGGAAGAATCGTGTATGACGACAACGGGGTGGAAGTGTTCAACTTCGGAAAATACAAAGGTATTCCGGTATCGGAAGTACTCAAGAAAGACATGGGATACTACGGCTGGATTATGAACGGAGACTTCACGCTGAACACGAAGAATGTATTGACGAAAATCCGCCTGCGCGAAACGGGGCTGGTCAAGTAAACGGAAAGTAGCATGAATACACTACAAGGCAAAAAAATTGTACTGGGTATCACAGGTAGCATTGCGGCCTACAAGGCGGCCGTACTGACACGCGGACTGATTAAGAAAGGCGCAGAGGTGCAGATTGTCATCACGCCGGCAGGAAAGGAGTTCATCACTCCTATCACGCTTTCGGCGCTGACCAGCAAGCCGGTCATCAGCGAGTTCTTTTCACAGCGTGACGGCACATGGCACAGCCACGTAGACTTGGGATTGTGGGCCGACGCCATGGTTATAGCCCCGGCTACGGCTTCCACCATCGGAAAAATGGCACACGGAGTAGCCGACAACATGCTGGTGACGACTTACCTGTCAATGAAGGCTCCGGTGTTTGTGGCTCCGGCCATGGACCTGGACATGTTTGCTCATCCTTCTACCCAGCATAACCTCGATATTCTGCGCAGCTATGGCAACCATATCATCGAACCGGCTTCGGGCGAGCTGGCCAGTCACCTGGTAGGAAAAGGACGCATGGAAGAGCCTGAGAAAATCATCGAGGTATTAGAAGCGTTTTTTGCCCGTCAGCAAGACTTAGCCGGACGGAAAATCGTCATTACCGCAGGGCCTACTTATGAGAAAATTGACCCGGTGCGCTTTATCGGCAATTACTCTTCCGGAAAGATGGGCTATGCCCTGGCCGAGGCGTGTGCTTCACGCGGAGCGGAAGTGGTGTTGGTGAGCGGTCCGGTTACCCTGCAGACGGTTCATCCGAACATTCAGCGCATAGACGTGGAGAGTGCGGCTGAAATGCACCGTGCAGCTGCCGATGCCTTCAAGGATGCAGACGCAGGAATCTTGTGTGCGGCCGTAGCGGACTTCACACCGGAGCAGGTGGCCGACCAGAAAATCAAACGGGAAAAGGACGACCTAGTGTTGCGGTTGAAACCGACTTGCGACATTGCCGCTTCCTTAGGAAAGGAAAAACGTCCGGACCAGTTGTTAGTGGGATTCGCGCTGGAGACTTGCGACGAGGTAAGCCATGCCCAAGATAAGCTGGCACGCAAGAACTTTGACTTCATCGTGCTGAACTCGCTGAATGACAAAGGAGCCGGTTTCCGTTGCGACACCAACAAGATTACGATTATAGACCGTTCTGAAGCTGTTTCCTACCCGTTAAAGCGCAAGCAGGAAGTGGCCGAAGACATTGTGGATAAACTTTCCAGTCTGTTTCATTCCTAAACCGTTATGCTACAGTCTATCTTTATACAGAATTATGCCCTGATTGATAAGCTGGATATTGACTTTACGTCCGGCTTTTCGGTGATTACCGGTGAGACCGGTGCCGGAAAGTCCATTATCTTAGGGGCCATCGGACTCTTGTTGGGACAGCGTGCCGACGTGAAATCCATCAAGAAGGGGGCTTCCAAGTGCATCGTGGAGGCGACTTTCCGGATTGCCAACTACGGCATGGAACCGTTCTTTCAGGAGAATGACATCGAATTCGAACCGGACGAATGTATCCTTCGCCGTGAAGTGTCGGCCAACGGAAAAAGCCGTGCTTTCATCAACGATACGCCGGCTTCGCTGGCGCAGATGAAAATGCTGGGCGAGAAACTGATTGACGTGCACAGCCAGCACCAGAACCTGCTGCTGAACAAGGAAGGTTTCCAGTTGAACATTCTGGACATCCTGGCACAAGACGAGCAGGCATTGTCGGCTTATCAGGCGGTATACCTTTCCTATAAGAAGGTGGCAAAGGAACTGGATGACTTCATTGCACAGGCTGAAAAGAGCCGTCAGGATGAAGATTATATCCGTTTTCAGCTGGAACAGTTGGAAGAAGCCGGACTGAAAGACGGAGAGCAGACGGAACTGGAACAGGAAGCGGAAACCCTGAGCCACGCCGAAGACATCAAGGCCGGACTCTATAAAGCCAGCCAGCTGATTAACGGCGAGGAAGGCGGTACGGTTTCACTGACCAAGGAGTGCATGCAGACTCTTCAGGGCCTGACACAGGTATATGCGCCCGCTAAGGAATGGATGGAACGGCTGAACAGCTGCTACATTGAACTGAAGGATATTTCCCGCGAAATCGGCAATGCAGAGGAAGAAGTGGAATTCAATCCGGCACGTCTGGATTTTGTCAACGAACGGTTGAATCTGATTTATTCCTTGCAGCAGAAACACCGCGTGCAGTCGGTAGAAGAACTGATTGAACTGACGGAAAACTATCGCAGCCAGTTGAATGCCATCACTTCTTTCGACGACCGGATTGCAGAGCTGGAGGGAGAAAAGAAGAAATTGTATGCCGAGGTGCTACGTCAGGCCGAAAAGCTGACCGCGCTGCGTACACAGTCGGCACGGCACATTGAATCGCAGATGGAGTCCCTGCTCATCCCACTGGGTATGCCTAACGTGCGTTTTGCCGTGGAACTGACTCCCAGAAAGGAACCCGACAGCAAAGGGATGGACAGCGTGACGTTCCTGTTCTCGGCCAACAAGAACGGGACGTTGCAGAACGTGGCTTCCATCGCTTCGGGAGGTGAAATTGCCCGCGTCATGCTTTCACTCAAGGCCATGATTGCCGGAGCCGTCAAACTGCCGACCATCATTTTCGATGAAATTGATACCGGTGTATCAGGCTCCATCGCAGAGAAAATGGCACTGATTATGCAGGACATGGGACGCCAGAACCGTCAGGTAATCAGCATCACTCACCTGCCCCAGATTGCCGCACGCGGAATTGCGCACTATAAGGTGTACAAGGAAGATACCGACACCGGGACCAACAGTCATATCCGCCGCCTGACGGATGAAGAGCGGGTGCAGGAGATTGCCCACATGCTCAGCGGTGCCACCCTGACAGAGGCTGCCGTACAGAACGCCCGTGCCCTGTTAGGCTTTAAACAATAACAAGAAACAAACAAGACCATGATAGAAAAGAACGAAATGATTTTCGGCGTACGTGCCGTTATCGAGGCTATCCAGGCCGGAAAAGAAATTGACAAAGTATTAATCAAGAAAGACATCCAGAGCGACTTGTCGAAGGAGCTTTTCGCCGTGTTGAAAGATACGTTCATCCCCGTGCAGCGTGTACCGGTGGAACGCATCAACCGCATCACCAAGAAGAACCATCAGGGAGTGGTGGCCTTTATCTCGCCCATCACTTACCAGCGTACGGAAGACATCGTGCCTTTCTTGTTTGAGCAGGGAAAGAACCCGCTGCTCATCTTGCTGGACGGCCTGACCGATGTGCGCAACTTCGGAGCTATTGCCCGTACGTGTGAATGTGCCGGTGTGGATGCCATCATCATTCCGTCAAAAAACAGCGTCAGTGTCAATGCGGATGCTATCAAGACTTCTGCCGGAGCCCTGCATACCATCCCGGTGTGCCGCGAGAACAACCTGACAAATACCATCAAGTTCTTAAAGGACAGCGGATTCAAGATTGTAGCAGCCACAGAAAAAGGTGACTACGACTACACCAAGGCCGATTATCAGGGCCCGACATGTATCATCATGGGTGCGGAAGATACCGGTGTGCCCTACGACCACCTGGCACTTTGCGATGAATGGATCAAGATTCCGTTGTTCGGCAACATTGAGTCACTGAACGTGTCTGTGGCAGCAGGTATCCTCATTTATGAAGCCGTGAAACAAAGAGGATTCGGAGAAGAATAAAACAATAAAACATACATACTACCATGAAAATAGGAAAAATTACCCTCGTGCTGACATGCTGTGGGATGGCTTTTCAAACCGGAATGGCTCAGGAACTTCCCAAATGGGCCAACAAAGCCAGAAAAGCTGTGTTCTCTGTCATCACGTATAACAAGGAGAATCAGATTCTCAATACCGGAAACGGATTCTACATTGATGAAAACGGTACGGCCGTATCCGATTATACGCTGTTTAAAGGAGCCGAACGTGCCGTAGTCGTAACTGCCGATGGAAAAGAACTTCCGGTGGAATACATTCTGGGAGCCAACGATATGTACGACGTAGTGAAATTCAAGACAGCAGCCGATAAGAAGACCGTAGCCTTGCAGCCGGCATCCCGTTCGGGAGCGGTAAACGAAACGGTGTACGTACTTCCCTACTCTACACAGAAAGCGGCTTCGGGCACACACGGCACCATTTCAAAAATCGATACCATCAGCAACAACTCTTTCTATTATACCCTGGACATGAAAACGGGAGAAAAGACCGTAAGCTGTCCGGTAATGAATGCGGAAGGAGAAGTTGTGGCACTGGTACAGAAGAACAGTGACAAGGAAAGCACATCAAGCTATGCCATCGGAATAGGCTATGCAAAGAGCCTGTCTATCAGTGCCCTTTCTGCCAACGATTTTACGCTGAATACCATCGGTATCAAGAAAGGATTGCCGGAAGACGAGTCTCAGGCACTGGTATACCTGTACGTGTCTTCTTCTAACTTGTCAAAAGAAGAATACCTGAACCTGCTGAACGAGTTCATCAAGCAATATCCGAAAAACAGCGAAGGCTATTCCCGCCGTGCCCTTTGTTACATGGGATACGGTGACGATGCACACTATGCACTGGCAGAAAAGGACCTGCAAACCATGTTGGAAGTGAACGAAAACAAGGGAGACGCATACTATAACCTCTCTAAACTGTTGTACAACTATGTACTGAGCTTGCAGGGAGCCAAACCGTATGGCGACTGGACCATGGAACGGGCATTGAAGGAAATCAATACGGCTCTGGAAAATGACAAGCAGGGATTGTACTACCAAATGCAAGGAGACATTTATTTTGCCATGCAGAAATATCCGGAAGCATTTGCCAGCTATGAAGAGGTAAACCGTTCACCGTTAGCTTCTGCCGCTTCTTTCTATGCCGCAGCCAAAACTAAGGAACTGATTGAAGGTGCTTCAAAGAAGGAAGCCATTGTCTTGATGGACAGTGCCGTAGCGAAATACAATCCTCCCTACGGAAAAGAAGCTGCTCCTTATCTGTATGAACGTGCCCGCATGAAAGCGGAAGACAAACAGTTCCGCGAAGCAGTGGTAGACTACAATCTGTTTCACGATGCCATGATGGGCCGGGTATCGTCTGATTTCTATTTTATCCGTGAGCAGGCTGAAATGCAATGCCGTATGTACCAGCAGGCCATCAATGACATCAATAAGGCCATTGAGATGGAGCCGAAGAACGTGGAATACTGGGTAGAAAAAGGAAGCGTACATTTGCGGGTAAACCAGCCGGAAGAAACGGTGAAGGCCTTGAACAAAGCCATTGAGCTGGATGCCAAGAATGCAGCTGCCTACCGTATGCTGGGTTACTGCCAGGTACAGCAGGGAAAGAAGAAGGAAGGTATGGCCAACCTGGAAAAAGCAGTAGAACTGGGTGACACCGTAGCCAAGAACCTGATTGAAAAATATAAAAAATAACTGACTGATATGCAGAACAGAGTCTGTCACCTTTTCGGCATCCGCTACCCCATCATTCAAGGTGGAATGGTATGGTGTAGCGGATGGAAACTGGCCTCAGCCGTAAGCAACGCCGGTGGATTGGGGTTATTGGGGGCTGGTTCCATGCACCCGGAAACCCTGCGCGAACACATCCGCAAGTGCAAGGTAGCCACCGACAAGCCGTTCGGGGTCAATGTGCCGCTGATGTATCCGGAGATTGAAACCCTCATGGAAATCATTCAGGAAGAAGGCGTAAAAATCGTATTTACGTCTGCGGGAAATCCCAAGACATGGACTTCCAAGCTACAGCAGGCGGGCATCAAGGTGGCCCACGTGGTATCTTCCAGCCGTTTTGCCATGAAATGTGAAGAAGCCGGAGTAGATGCCATTGTGGCAGAAGGCTTTGAAGCAGGCGGCCACAACGGACGAGAGGAAACTACGACTTTCTGTCTGATTCCGGCCGTCAGAAAGGTGTGCAGTGTGCCTCTTATTGCGGCAGGAGGAATTGTATCGGGCGAAGGCATCTTAGCCGCCGAAGCGTTAGGCGCAGAAGGGGTACAGATGGGTACCCGATTTGCCTTAACAGAAGAAAGTTCGGCACATTTCAATTTCAAGGACCGCTGCCTGCGATTGAATGAAGGAGATACTCTTCTGACGCTCAAGCAGCTTTCTCCTACCCGTCTAGTGAAGAATGATTTCTACAAGCTCATTGAAGAAGCGGAACAGAAAGGAGCCTCAGCAGACGAACTGAAGGCTTTGTTGGGAAAAGGCCGGGCCAAAAAGGGAATCTTCGAAGGCGACCTTTACGAAGGAGAACTGGAAATAGGACAAGCCGCTTCACAGCTTCGCCAGTTGCAGACAGTAGATGAAGTGATGAAGGAGCTGGTAGAAGACTACCGGACAGCACTTCGCCAGATGCAGGACAGACAGGGCTGGTAAATTGCTTCTCCGAAATTCCTGTCTGATTATCCAATAAACATTCTTCCACAAGTTTCTATATGAAAATCCCCGGTGCATCACAGCATCGGGGAAAATTTTTAATAGATGTATAAGAATTCGGGGGGAATTAGTTCCAATCAGATAGAATGAGATTAATATAGTTCAATGTTTCATCCCACACATCTGCTCCCTGGTAATTGTTATTGAAAAGATAATCTGCATCCAGACGAAGCAGCGTCCACTCGGATGAACCATCCGGTTTCCAATATAAATGCAAAGCTGGAGTCGCATATCCAGTACCATTTGAATCTGTTGGACTTTTATAATACTTAGTTACTTTACACTCCATGATTCCTTTCCAGTAGCGGATACCTGGCTGAATGTCCACACTCACCCTGCCGATTTCATCCGCCCACTGTACATCATTTGTGGTATTCTGCTTCTGGGTGCCGGGTCGATATGAATTTGACTTCAGCTTAAATTCACGCTCCCAGACCGCCTTGATTTCACCTTTCAAGGCCTTCTTTCCCTTATTGGAAAGGGTATACACCACACTAAATGATTCATTAAAGGGGACTCGATATGCTAAAAAGTTCGTATTATCCCCTTGTTTCTCCAAGAAAATATCCCTTAAAGCCGGCAGATTATCCGGAGCAGGAGCCTTCACCTCATACATCCATTCCGCGGCTGAACCATTCTGCTCATAATCAATTGCCTTGAACCAGGTAGATTCACCTTTTCGCTGGAACAGCGGTACAAGCTGGTATGTACCCGGTGCAGCCATCACATAGCACTGAATCTTTTTCCCGTCCCAATCTCCCTGAACTTTGATGTCAATGGGCTGGAACTTCTCCACAATCTGACTGCCTTGCATAAACACAAAGCGCAACTTTCCCTCAAACAGTTCACTTCCCCAATGAGTATAGAAAAGGCCGAAAGGTTTCCCTTCATTCTGGTAACAATCGTATCCGAACTGCGTATGATTGGTACTTATAGAGAACTGGTTTTCAAAATCAGAAAAATCCACCTCTCTGATAACAATATCATCCGTTTTACCAAACTGGCTCCAGTATTCCACATCAATGGGCACATCTTCCTTGTTAACCTCACCATTATACGCACCCTTAATCTTGATGGAATAGGTATAGATTTTTCCAGCTTCCCATTCATGACAGGATGGGAAGATATAACTCATATCCTTTCCGTCCAGCTTGAAGGATACGGATACGTCCTGCGGATGATAAAGCGGGGGCAAGATAGCTTCCGGAACTGTCGGATTGGCATCATTCAGCATATATCCTCCACCGATAGGTATATCACTCTTTTTATCCTGTCGCCATACAGCTCCGTCCTGGATATTCATTCTCAGGTAGGAAGTCACATTACGAATGGCCACGTCCGTAACCATTCCTTCACCCAAATATTCGTCACGCAGAATCTTTACCCTGACAAGCGAAAGCGCATGATTCATTTCCGGCTTTGCAGTCGGGAAATCAGACGTAACCACACACTGGCCATACATCACATCTTCCTGCTTCGTCACATCAATGTCCAGATACATGTCCCTAATGTTTTCCGAATAGGGATGATAAGCATAAACGGTCTGTTCCTTCTGCACCTCGTACGGTTCAGCGGCTATCCACTTACTTCCATTATAGGTATATTTCAGGTTCTTGTCTTCCGTGTACAAACCTATTTCATTGCCAGTCTGCCAGGCATTGATTACTCCGCTGCGGGACTCAACAAAATTTTCCAGTGTTGCATCCAAGCCCAGCAGCAACTCTTCATTTATTGGTTTATCAGGTTCTTCTTCCGGTTCCTCTGGTTCTTCGGGTGTTTGTTCCGTATTACCATTTCCTTCTGGAGGTACAGTAACTTCATCAGTCTGACAAGCCGTAATACAGAACGGCAAAAGTCCAATCAGCATGTAGTTTCGCATATTCATAATTTCTTCTATTTAATTTCTTGTCCAAATGTACAAAAACTTTTCCATTTAGCACTTAATCAGACGCAGTGATATTTATGTATATAGTCTTTCTGGATTTCCATCGCAACAAATATTACAAAAGGATAATAACATTATTACAGTAAAAGGATATTATCAGTCGTAAAAACAAGTTGCCTTTATGATTTTTCTATGCAATATTTTATGCATCTGATTTGCTGCATAAAGAAAAGGCATTATATTTGCAATATGAAAGAAAAAGAAGAATATAAAGTAGGAAAATTATTAGCCTCCATCCGGAAAACGATGGGATTGAGTCAAACAGAAGTGGCAGAAAAAAGTCATGTCACAAGACAAAACATCTCAAGAATTGAGTTGGGAAAATATAGTCCTGGTGCCGACGTTGTACAACGTATAGAAGAGGCATTAGGAGTAGAAAGAATATATATAACTAAAAACAACATCATTATGGGAGAGTCATTATCTTTAATTTTGGGAGCAACAGATGTACAAGAGCTTTATAAAGTCGCAAAAGTTTTACCATGCTTCCGCTTAGTTGAATTATCGAAAGACAAAAACTTTGTTTCTGCAATATGGGATGATGAATACGAGATGGATTATGAAGAGCCTGAAATGGAACTTGACAGCATACTTACTAATTTGAATTGGTGCTGTGGTGACCCTGAAGAATATCCGCTAGGTTCCAAATGCTGGTGGTTTGTGGAGGGGTTAGAACCAGAACTTTGATAGATTTCAACACATGTGTAACTTTGCGTATAGTGCAGTTTTCTTTCCAGAAAAAAGAGAACTGCACCATATCACTTTTCTTTTACTTATTACGTTTCAGAAACAAAGAATTCGTAATGGTAGCGGGCAGTTCCTCCTGATAGTGGGTTACCATAATCAGGGTTTTATCCTTCCGGGCACAGAATGCCTCGATGACATCCTTCACCAAGCGGCGGTTCCGCATGTCCAGTCCGTGCAACGGCTCGTCCAGAATCAGCAGTTCCGGGTCTTTGACAAACGCACGGGCCAGCAGCACCATACGCTGTTCTCCACTGGAGAGTTGCAGGAAACTACGGTCTTTCAGATCAGCAATGCCAAAGATATCCATCCACCACACGCACGTATCCACATCCTTCTCCTGCGTCTTACGGTACAGTCCGATGGAATCATGCAATCCGCTGGCCACAATGTCAATGGCCGGCAGGTTCTTCAGATAAGCGCGGTGCATTTCGGGACTCACATAGCCGATGTGTTTCTTGATTTCCCAGATACTTTCACCGCTACCACGTTTGCGACCGAACAAAGAAATATCGCAGGCATAGCTTTGCGGATTGTCGGCACAAATCAGGCTCAGCAAGGTAGACTTTCCAGCTCCGTTTTCGCCACTAAGCGCCCACTTCTCACCGCATTTCACCGTCCAGTCGAGTTCTTTCAGAATCACTCGTTCTCCGTAACGGATGCTTACCTTGTTCAAGTCTACGATATGCTCTGTATGAAACAGGTTATCGGCATACGGCAAGTCCAGTATCCGCTGCCGTTTCTCGTCAGACAACACATGAGCAGGGTCCGGTTCACGGTGTGCCAGATATTCCTGCAAGGTGATTTTCGGCCCGCAATGACGGTCTTCCACCGGTATCACGTGCGTAATGAATGTCGGGATGTCGTCTGTTTTCGACAAGACCAAAATCACCTGCAGGTTGGTCATTTCAGTCAGTTTCCCCAACAATGTGTGCAGCAGTCCCCGGGTCCGTGCATCCAGTCCGATGAAAGGATTGTCCATAATCAGTACTCTCGGACCACTCAACAAGGTCTTGGTCAGCTGAAATTTGCGGAGCTCCCCACTCGACAGCAGAATTATATGTTTGCTGAGCATTTCTTCAATGCCAAACAAATCGTACAGCGCTTTCCGCAGTTGTTCGTCCTTGCAGGGAGGAAGCAAATCGGCCACGATAGGCGTATCGTCCAAATCTTGCGAATTCCAGCGCTGCTGGTAATAATAGTTCCCGTCGGCATCTCCGTACGAGTCACGGAAAGTGATGTACTTGATATTATCGCAAGCCATCTTCGACTCCGAAGGCGAGAAGTCATATTTCACCTCATTCATCAGCAACGGATAGCGTCCGGTAATGGTGTCTACCAGCAGACTCTTTCCGCCACCGTTCGGTCCTACGATGGCCACATGTTCTCCTGCCGCAATCTGCAAGTTCACAGGCTCTTTCATCCGGTACAACGGATGACGAGTCACTCCGTTCACAATTGTAATTACATTCTGCATTGTCTTTCTCTGTTTTTATTTTGTTTCTTTAAGTAGTTGTTCTCTTGGTTTATTGATGCACAATCATGGCTGTACGGGGAGCTACCACCAGTTTATTACCAGTCAGCGTGCCCAGTCCCAGTACATTGTCTATGCGTCCGTCACGACAAGCTATCCAGTAACGTCCCTCAGGTACGTCAATCTGCACGGGTTCCGTACGGGCATTGAGCACCACAATTATGTTCAGCCATGAATCGCCCGCCAGACTTCCCTTAATACGGAAAGCCACCACGTTGCTTGCCGGTACCGGCAAGAACTCCAGGTGTTTGGCAATCAAATCCGCATCTCCCATACGGAAAGAAGGATGCGCCTTTCGCATGGCAATCAGGCCCCTCACATAATCAAAAAAATCACGCTGCGAAGTCTTCCGTCCCCAGTTGATGGCATTGATTACGTCCGGGCTCTTGTACGAATTGGCCACTCCCTGCTTGTCGCGTAGAACCTCGTCACCTGCATACCAGAACGGAATGCCCTGCGAAGTAAATACTGCCGTAGCAGCCAGTTTGGCTAAGGCGTTCATCTCTAATGCAGAAAGTCCCGGCAATGTCGCTTTCAGACGGTCGGCCAGACAAAGGTCATCGTGACAGCTCACATAACTGATCATCTGCTCCGGTTGTGCAGCCCAGAAAGCCGGAACGGTAGATTCCTTGTCGCTGACCAGTTGCGGATGCGCGATACCTCCCGCCAGTCCGAACTTCACACCCGCAGCGTATCCCATGCGTCCGATAAGAAAAGCTCCCCTGGTATCGTTTCCCCACGGACCGCGCAGGCTGTCGCGCATTTCATCGCAGAACATGCCGATGTGTGGCAACCGGGCCGCATGCTTCTTCATGGCCAGCAGACTATCCGGCAATTGCGGCTTACCGGCCGCCCAGCCTTCTCCATACATGCATATTGTAGGGTCAATCTTGTTGAGCGCCTTACGGATGGCATTCATGGTCTCAATGTCATGAATCCCCATCAGGTCAAAACGGAATCCGTCTATGTGATACTCTCTGGCCCAATAGCAGACCGACTCTATCATGAAACGCCGCATCATCGGCCGTTCGCTGGCCGTTTCATTGCCACAACCCGATGCGTTGGCCCATTTCCCTTCCTCGTCCGTGCGATAAAAATACCCCGGTACGGTCCGTTCAAAGTTACCTCCTTTCGTGATAGCCGTGTGATTATACACCACGTCCATCACCACCCGGATACCTGCCCGATGAAGCGCCATGACCATCTGCTTGAACTCACGGATACGCACTTCCGGCCGATAAGGGTCGGTGGCATACGAACCTTCCGGCACGTTGTAGTTCTTCGGGTCATATCCCCAGTTGTACTGCAGTTTGTCGAGCTTGGTCTCGTCCACCGAAGAAAAGTCGAACGAAGGCAACAGCTGTACATGTGTTACGCCCAATTCCTTCAAATGGTCAATGCCCGTTTTCTCGCCCAGATACGTATGCGTTCCTTCCTCCGTCAAAGCCAGAAACTTTCCTCTGTGCCGGATGCCGGAGATGGTATCGACAGAGAAATCGCGATGGTGCAGTTCATAAATCACCATGTCGGAGAAGCGTTTCAGCGGCGGACGCTTGTCCTCGTTCCAACCTTCCGGATTCGTCTCTTTCCAGTCGATAACGGCTGCACGGTCGCCGTTCACTCCCACAGCCTTTGCCATGAGTCCGGGTGTATCTCCCTGCCATACATCGTCTATCTTGACATTGAACGTATAGAACTTTCCTTTCAGGTCTTCGTCCACGCGAGCCTGCCACATACCGTCGGATGCCGGTTCCATCTTCACCATGCGGTAGGCAGAACCTCCCTGTCCTTTTTCGTACAGCAGCACCCGCACTTCCTGAGCCGAAGGAGCCCAAAGCGAGAACCGGGTTGAAGCAGGCGTATAAGCCATTTCCACCCATTCTCCCTCGTACACCGGATATTCATCAAACGGCGTACTGGTATGCTGCTGTGAAGAAGTACATCCGGTAGCCACAGCCACGGCCGACATCACTACAAGCTGTTTCAAATTCATGGTTATAATCTCCTATTTCTTTATGCGTCCCGGATTCTTGGCGATAAAGTCCTTCCAACTGGAATAAGCTTTCGGCATTTCCGGACGTCCCATCTGCAAATAATGGCAATAAGCCGCTCCCAAGGCATCCGTCGCATCCATAAAGGGGCCCATTTCCGAGTCGGGTATGTGCAGCATACGCTTCAGCATATCGGCCACCTGCTCCTTGCTGGCCTGCCCGTTGCCGGTAATAGCCATCTTGATTTTCAGCGGGGCATATTCCGTCACAGGAATGTCACGCGTCAGTGCGGCCACGATAGCTACTCCCTGTGCACGTCCTAACTTCAACATGGACTGTACGTTCTTCCCGAAGAACGGAGCCTCAATGGCCAGTTCATCCGGGAGGTACGAAGCAATGATGCCCTGCACCCGTTCGTAGATATGCTTCAGCTTCAGGTACGAATCGGTACATTTGCGCAGGTCGATGACGCCCAAGGTCATCACCTCCGGCTTGACACCCGTCACTTTCAGCACCCCGTATCCCATAATGTTCGTACCCGGGTCGATGCCGAGAATGATTTTTTCCTTGACCGGCTGTATCACCTTATCACCTCCATTAATGTGGGGAAACCGATGACCTTATCCTTGAACACCTTCATCATCTCCGCATTCAGTGTCGCCCCCTGCTTCACGTGCCAGCGGTGCAGTGCAGCACTGTCTTCTACTTCCCACTGAAGTGAGAAACATTCACTGTCCTGCTCCTTATGGCTCAGGATACGCAGAATACGGGGATTCTTCAACTCACCCAAGTTTTCCACTTCGGGAATGTAATATTCATTCAGCCAGATTACAAAGTTACGGGCATCGCCCATCTCTACATGAAAAGTAGTATTATAAATCAGCATATATTTTCTGTTTTAGTTTGATGACAAAATTAAAAAATCCGGTGCATAGCCTGATCAGGAATACCGGCGCGGATAACGGAACAAGATGCTCAGTATGGCTACCACTCCCAATGTCATAGGATAATACAGGTAGCCGATGATGTTGATGGGCGACAGACCGGAAAGTTCGGCCGCAATCAACAGCTGTGCACCGTAAGGAATAATGCCCTGAATGACGCACGAAAACGTATCCAGAATGCTGGCACTCTTCCGCTTGTCTACCCGGAACTGCTCGGCAATGTCGTTGGCCAGCGGGCCTACGGTAATAATGGCAATCGTGTTGTTGGCCGTACAGATATTGGCCAGACTTACCAGGGCTGCAATACTCAGTTCCGCCCCGCGTTTACCCTTTACGTGCTGTGTCAGGCGGTGCAGCACATAGTCCACTCCCCCGTTGAAACGTATCAGTTCCAGCATGCCTCCAGCCATCAGGGTCACGATAATCAGCTCTCCCATTCCCGTCATACCTTTTCCCATGGCACCGAACCATCCGAACACATCAAACGTGCCGTATGCCATGCCTACGATACCCGTAGAAATCAGTCCCAGCAACAGCACCAGCAGTACGTTGACGCCCGCCACTGCGGTTCCCAGCACAATGATGTATGGAATCACCTTCATCCAGTCTACGTGAGGAATATTCTGTGCCACTTCAATGTGGCTGCCATAGATAATATAATAGATGAACACAAGCAAGGCAGCCGGGAAGGCAATCAGAGAATTCACCCGGAATTTGTCGCGCATCACGCACCCTTGTGTACGAGTGGCTGCAATGGTCGTATCGGAAATAAAGGACAAGTTATCACCGAAAAAGGCACCGCCCACTACTACCGCCGTCATGAAAACCACGCTGACATCCGTCTTGGCCGCAATACCGGCAGCTACAGGAACCAGTGCGACAATGGTTCCGACCGAGGTACCGATGGAAAGGGAAATGAAGCACGATGCCAAGAAAATTCCCGCCAGCAGCAGATTGCCCGGAAGCAACCGCAAAGTCAGATTTACCGTCGCATCAATAGCCCCCATGGCCTGAGCCGACTGCGCAAAAGCACCCGCCAGGATAAAAATCCATATCATCAGCATGATGTTCTTGTTGGCCGCCCCTGCGGAGTATTGCAACAAACGGTCGTTCAAGCTCAGTCCTTTCGTCGTAGCCACGGCATAAATGGAAGACACCATGAAAGCTACGGTAATCGGAATTTTATAAAAATCATTGATGAGCAGGGAAGTCACCAGATACAGGCATAAAAATACCACCAGCGGACTCAGGGCCCACGCATTGGGTTTGTTCACAATGGGAGTCAGTTTCTGAAAATTCATTCTTTCGCTACTATTTTTTTATTCAGTCGGCAAAGATACGAATAAAATTAAATACATCGAGAATTGCAGCAGCAGAACCGCATCCACAGGCCTGAAATTAATCAATGACGCCCTGTCCCAAACGGAAGAAATTCTTGTCAAATTGTCTATTCTCACAAAAAAATGACAAAGAATGAAAAGAAATCGGACAACTTTTATTACTTTTGCGCACATTGTGTCAAACGTTGTGCAATTTAAAAATGAAAATACAAGACAGTTTTATACAACTTGTTGAAGAAAGCATCCGCGCCAACTGGGACCGTGATGCACTGACAGACTACAAAGGAGCTACGCTGCAATATAAAGATGTAGCCAGAAAGATAGAAAAAATGCATATCCTGTTCGAACATGCAGGAATCAAAAAAGGGGACAAAATCGCGCTGTGCGGGCGCAACAGTGCAAACTGGACGGCTACCTTCCTGGGCGTCGTTACTTACGGGGCAGTAGCTGTGCCCATTCTTCACGAATTCAAGGCCGACAACGTACACCACATTGTCAATCACTCGGAAGCACGCATGCTTTTCGTGGGCGATCAGGTGTGGGAGATGTTCAACGAAGCAGCCATGCCTAATCTGGAAGGAATCATCGAACTGAAGAATTTTGACCTGGTAGTGTCACGTTCGGAGAAGCTGACGTATGCACGCGAGCACCTGAACGAGGAATTCGGAAAGAAATATCCCTGCCGCTTCCGTGCCGAGCAGGTTTCCTACCGTCGGGAAGAACCGGAAGAACTGGCTGTCATCAACTATACCTCAGGTACCACCGGATATTCAAAAGGAGTGATGCTGCCCTACCGGAGCATTATTTCAAACATCGTACACATTGACCAGAAAGTGGGACTGAAAGCGGGCGACCGCATCGTGTCCATGCTTCCGCTGGGACATATCTTCGGACTGGTGTTCGACTTCCTTTACGGTATCACCAAGGGGGCACATCTGTGGTTCCTCACCCGTATGCCGAGCCCTAAAATCATTGCAGAATCGTTTGCCATAATCCGTCCGCGCGTCATTGCCTGCGTGCCGCTGATTGTGGAAAAGATTTTCAAGAAAAATATTCTCCCGAAGGTGGACAACAAGCTCGGAAAGCTGTTGCTGAACCTGCCTATCATCAGCGATAAAATAAAGGAACAGATTCGTCAGCAGGCCATGGAGGTGTTCGGCGGAAACTTCATCGAAATCGTAATCGGAGGGGCACCGTTCAACCCCGAAGTGGAAGCCTTTCTGCGTAAAATCAACTTCCCCTACACCATTGCATACGGTATGACCGAATGTGCGCCGCTCATCTGCCACAGCCGCTGGGATGAAATTCTGTACACTTCATGCGGAAAGACCGTGGCCAACATGGAAACCAAGGTGATTTCGGAAGACCCTGAACGGATTCCGGGTGAACTGGTGTGCCGGGGTATGAACGTCATGTTAGGATACTACAAGAACGAAAGTGCCACTGCACAGACTATCGACAAGGACGGCTGGCTACATACCGGCGACATGGCCATCAAGGACGCGGATGGAAACATCTTCATCAAGGGCCGCTGCAAGAACATGCTGCTTACTGCCTCCGGACAGAACATCTATCCGGAAGAAATTGAAGCCCGTCTGAACAACATGCCTTACGTGAACGAGTCGCTGGTGATTCTCAAAGAAAACAAGCTGGTAGCACTGGTTTATCCGGACAATGAAGATGCCTTCTCGCAAGGAATGAACAAGAAGCAGCTGGAGGAAGCATTGGAGTTGAACCGCATCGAACTGAACAAGGTGCTTCCGGCTTACTCACAGATTACGCAGGTGAAACTCTATCCGGAAGAATTTGAAAAGACGGCCAAGAAGAGCATCAAACGCTTCTTGTACCAGTAAAAAAACGGATATAAAAAACGCCTTTGCGTTTGAACTAAAACGCAAGGAGATTTCAGATAAAACGCAAGGACGTTTGAAGTAAAACGCACTTGCGTTTTGTTTTAAATGAACTTGCGTTTCGACCCGAACGTACTTGCGTTTTCTATTTCTTAAAAAAGCCCGAAATAGAGAACCTACAAATTACTCACTTTCAGACTTATACATCTTCCTGTACTGTATGGGAGTCATCCCATGATGCTGCCGGAAAAGCTTGTTCAAATAGCAGGAATCTATGTAACCCATCCGGCTGGCTATCTCCTTGACGCTCATACGGTTGCCCGTCAACAGTTCTTCTACCCGCTTCAAACGGTTCTTGGATACATAGAGTCTGATGTCTTCCCCGAAATTACGCTTGAAAAAACGCCCTATGTAAGTGGGTGACAAACGGAGTTTCGCAGCCAGCATGCTCAAACGCAATTGCTCCGGCTGGTCAATATGCTGTTCTATATAAAGCAGCAGATGCTGTGCCTTATCTTCTTCCGGCGCAATCCCTGTGTCGGACAAATGAAGTCCCCTGACTGCCAGCAGGATAAGACTGTCTACATAATTCGACCACAACATCTCCGACAAGGAACGCTTGTGTGAGGCCTCCCCGACCAGCAGTCCCACCAGCTGACGAACAGCTTCCTTATCGTCCGGCGAAAGCTCCATCCGGAAACCTGACTGTATGTCAAGGGCATGCCCTATGTAGCGGTCAATGCAGTCGAGCACATAATTCTCCGTAAACCGGATAAAGACATAGCGGCTATGCGTACGGATGGTGTACAGATGTATCCGGTTGGGAGGCATCAGAAAAAGGTCACCCGCCTCATAGATATGCCATTCACGCTCGCTCCCCATCGTGTGTGCGCAGAAGTCGCCGCTTCCTTCCAGGATATATGCCATCTCAAAGAACTTTGCCATCGTATTCAATCAGTGATGTTTCATCTTCGGCGTGAGCCTGAGTTCACCAGCCGACGCATCTATCATTACTACAAGCATGCCGCTGTGGACCATGCTGCTGGCGGCTTTCATCCTGAAAGAACCGATTACCGGCAAGAAAGTACTGGGCATTGCCTGTGGGGCGGGCGGTGCCTTGTTGCTCATCCTTGGAAGCAGCCAGAACCAGTCGGCCGCTTCGTCTGCCAGCCATACGGCAATATGGGGCGATTTGCTGGTCCTGTTCGCACAGTTCTGCTATGCGTTCTACATCGTACGCTTCAAGGATTTTGTCAACAAATATTCACTCATCACCATCATGAAGTGGATGTTTACTTACTCTTTCATCTGCACGATTCCCTTCTCTGCCAGCGATTTGATGAGCGCAGACTGGGGCGGACCGAAAGCGATGGAGATTGGCAGTCTGACCTTTATGCCACCTTCGTCAGTTACATGCCGATTGTGGTGGGACAAAAGAATCTTCGCCCCACGGTAGCCGGTATGTACAATTATATCCAGCCGCTTGTGGCCTGTATCGTAGCCGTATGCTGGGGAATGGATTCCTTTAACACGACCAAAACCATTGCCGTGGTACTTATTTTCGGTGGGGTGTATCTGGTGACTTCCAGTCGTAGCCGGAAAGAAATGGAGGCTTACAAGCAAGCGCAGGCGGAACGAGAATAAAACCTTTCACTACCTTTGCCGTAATCTGACAAAGTTTGTTCAGGAACGTTCAGTAAACATCATAAAACCAGCCAACCAATTCATATACAAAATATTGTGAATTAGTTGGTTTTTTGTATCTAAAAAAATACTCCCGTAAAAAAATCTATTTAATACCAATAAAATCGCTTAAAGGTCTAATTCTTGCCACAAAAATATTTGCGCCTTCTTTTAAATTAGGCATCTTTTTTATTTGTACAGGCTTAGTATTATCAAAATGTAGCACTATATAATAAGGTGCATGTGAAGGTTCAAAGCCATATTTCTCAAGCGTTTCTTTTGTCCATATCTGAAAATGACCTTTCGATTTGAGTTTAAAGAGTTGACTATCTTCTCCGGCTGTATGCAATAACACATATTGCATACGTTCAAAACCAGGAGTTATACAAAGAGAGCCTTTTGAATCGCCCGCACGAAGATAACAAATGCCAGTCTCTATCATCTTTTCCTTAAGCCCTTTTCTACAATGATTTACCATAACCATAACTTCCTCCGGATTTTCAGACATCTTCTTCCTTATAGATTCCGCAGTCTTTGCATCTTCTATTTCATTTTTTCTTCGAATGCCATACGATAAATAGTCAATATTCTGATCTATTCCTATAAATTTACGGTTGAGAAGGTTTGCGGCAATCCCTGTTGTACAACTACCTGCAAATGGGTCGAATATGATATCTCCTTCATGTGTAGCAGCCAAAATAATCCGATATAAAAGCCTAAGAGGCTTTTGTGTGGGATGTTTCCCCCATTTTAATTCCCATGATGAAAGAAAAGGAATTCGCCAAACATCAGACATTCTAGTTCCTCCATTTAATTGCTCCATCAAGTCACAATTGAAAAAATGGGGAACTTTATTATTCTTTCGTGCCCATACTATATATTCTGTAGTAAAATTAAAGTAATTTCTTGAAAAGGTTGGTTTCGCATCAGATTTTTGCCATACTATAATATTAAGAATCTTATATCCTAATTCAACCATGCAAGTAGCAACTGAAAATATATTATGATATGTTCCTGTTACAAAAATAGTTCCATCTTCTTTTAAAACATTCCGACAAGCAGATAACCAGCTTTTATTAAAATCATTAATCTCCCCTAATGAAGCAGCTCTATCCCATTCTCCCTTTTCAAAAGATTTCCAAGTACCATTTATGCACGCTACCATATTTTTTGATAAAAAATAAGGAGGATCAGCAAATATCATATCGACTTTCTTATTGATATTTCTAATGAGTTCTCTAGTATCTCCATTATACAAAGTAAACTCTTCATTTTTTGCTTGATAAAAAGGTATCATTTACGCGAAATCCAATTCTAATTGAAGTTGTAGTTCCTTTTGCTGTTGTTCAACAATATTTATTTGATTAGGCTCATGGAGTTCAAAATTGAATACTAGAGCTTCTATCATAGCATGTCTGTTTTCAATACGGGCTCCACCATGATAAAAATGTTCTTGAGTCTCAATATTAAAATGACTCCAAAATCTTTCTATCATTTCATTAGTCCGAAATTCATTATGATGCCAGGTTGAAAGAATAAAATGAGCTGGAGTATGAAGAAGAGCATTGAAGAGTGCTTTCTCATCATCCTCCGTCCATCCATTATAGTAATCTACATATCTACCCCAATAGGGTGGGTCACAGTAGATTAGATCACCGGCTTGTGCCTGGTTTATTGTTTCTATGAAATTCTGATTGTGAAATTCCCAATGATTCGATAGAATAACCCGTTGAACTGCGGCAATCTGATTGCATATCTTCGTAATATAAGCAGGAGCAAATCGTCCAGGTTTTTTACAAAAGGGAATATTCCACTGCCCTCGACGATTAAATCGCATCATACCATTAAAGCCGGCACGAGATAAGAAAATGAAATCAAACGAACTATAGTTTGTGTTGAATCTATCTTTGATTGTTCTGTAGTGAGCATAACCTTCTTCATCAGCAGTCGCTAATAGGAATCCTTCATATTCTAAATATTGACGCATATTTTGAGGAGTAATCTCACCTTTTAGAATTCCATTATAGAAATTGATAATGTGAGGATTACTGTCACCTATATATCTGCTTCCACCAACTGGCGCATTGAATCCGACAACTCCAGTACCGAAAAACGGTTCAATCCAGTTGGTATACGCTAAATCTAAGCCTGACTTGGCAATTAAATCGTTTATCCAAGGAACAAGTTTTGTCTTGATTCCTTGTGACTTTATGGGAGGTACTATTACTGGCATGGTTAGAGTTTGGATAATTTATTAGCTTGTGATTTCAAATATTCTTTATAGGTTTCTAAATTGTTATAGTGTGGAGTTCCAATACCAGCTTTCTTAGCATCATCTTTATTGAAATACCCCATCCAATAATCATCGAATACATCCTCACCCAATGTAGCAAAAGGGCCTTCTCCATTTAATAATCTTTGAATATTCGTTATACCACCTATATTTCTTGTATTTCCGCTTCCTGGAATGTCATTGGCTATCTTCCATTTAGGCTGTACAAAGAATACAAAATTCTCTATAACAGAATGAATAAGGCCTAGCTCATCCACCCCAAATACACTTCTCTCATTCGCGGTTTCATCGCTTTGTTTATATAACATGCCAAGTACAATGTGAGCCGAATATGAATTATAACTGTAATCCATACTCATCTTTCTATCCCGATTTCTAAAATAACCCCAGTATGAACCAAGAGTCAGACCATTAACGGAATCTGAGTTATAGTAGCTTGATTTAAAATCAACAGCAAATAAGTGACCTTCGTTGTCTTTAAAAGTTAAGTCTGGATAATAATTTTGCTTCGAGGGAAGTTCAAGTTCCATACCGTAGTTCCGAGCAAATCTGTCCAGTTTCGGAATAAGTAGAATTTCGATTATCTTAGATACAACTTTTGTATCATTGGTAATAGTATAAACATTTTTATCAATATCAATGAAGCCCTTTACAATCCACTCATTATTGGCTGTTTCAAGAATTTGTTTATATGATTTCACCTCTTTCGTTAGAAGGTTAAGAAATTCTTCTTTTGTCATAGGGGTACTAATTTAAATTTTATTACAGATTAGAAACAGTTTATCTTGTTTATAATACTTGAATCTATTTATCTGTATACAAAGATACAAAACATGTTCTATAATATAACATTGTTATTATAAGAATTAGTTGTTTTTCTTCTTTTATATTAATTGCAGCATAGATTTCTTTTTTAGCTACTTCATTTTCCGTTCCATCTCCTCTCCACGATTTTTCTCCCCAGGCCCATCCGTAATCGGGCAAGTTTCACTACCTTTGCCGCAGACTTAAAACAAAGAAAAGATGATGGAATTACTTTACATACACTGGAACCCGGATCCGGCATTGTTTCACCTCGGTGGTTTTACCCTCCGATGGTACAGCGTGCTGTGGATGATTGCCATTCTGACCGGCAGTCAGGTAGTCTACCATTTGTACAAGCAGAAGGGACTTCCGCTGGATACTTTCCAGACGCTGTTTACCTATAGTTTTATCGGTATCTTTGCCGGAGCACGTTTGGGACACTGTCTGTTCTATGACCCGCAATACTTCCTGAGTCATCCGCTGGAAATCATATTGCCGGTACATTTCCTGCCACAGGGCGGATGGGTGTTTACCGGATATGCCGGACTGGCCAGCCACGGAGGTACACTGGGACTGATTCTGGCACTGGTGCTTTTCTGCCGGAAAACGAAGATTCATTTCCTCGATATTCTCGATATGATGGGAGTGGCCGCTCCCGTGGCTGCCGGATTTATCCGACTGGCCAACTTGATGAACTCGGAAATCATCGGCATGCCGTCGGACGTGCCCTGGGCGTTTATCTTCGAACGGGTGGACATGCAGCCCCGTCATCCGGCACAGCTCTACGAAGCACTGGCCTACTTCCTGTTCTTCCTGATAATGATGGTCATCTTCCGGAAGAAGAAAGAAAACGTACGGAAAGGCTTCTATTTCGGTTTGTGTATCACCCTGATTTTCACCTTCCGTTTCTTCGTGGAGTTCCTGAAAGAAAGACAGGTGGATTTTGAGAATGCGCTCCCTATAGACATGGGACAGATTCTGAGCATTCCTTTCATCGTAGTAGGACTGTATTTCGTATTCCGTAAAAACCATTCTGCTCATGTGTGACACAGCCACCTCGCATACCTGCCTGCTCTGCATGGGTTCCAACCTGGATGCCCTTCTCCACCTGAAGAATGCACAAGAGGCCCTGCAACGTCTCTTTCCGGATATTGAATGGGGAGGAATCGTAGAAACCGTACCGGAGAAAATGGAAAATCCGCAACCGTTTCTGAACCGTGCCGCACGTTTCCGCACCTCACTGCCCATGACGGAGGTGCGAAGCATCCTGAAACAAATTGAGCAGACAAACGGACGGACTCCGGACAGCAAGAAGGAAGGACGCATCCCGCTTGACATTGACTTGCTTTCCTACGACCAGCAGGTACTCAAACCGGAGGACTGGCAGAAAGAATATGTGCGTCTGGCCTTTCGTCACGCCAGTTTCACGTAACCCAGACGGGTATAACGCACTCCATGCGACTCATATTGTGACATGACTTTGGCCGAAAGCAGATGCAGAAACTCCTGCGGCTGTATCTGACGGCTACGGCAACTCAAGGCATTCGGTGTCAGACTACGGGCGCGGGCTTTGACCAGAAAGGTAAAGCGATTACCGTCACGGTCGGCCGCCAGGACATTCTGGTCGACAAAGAAATCGGGTTTGTACGTATCTACCTGAAGCCGCACGTTCAGCACCGTAACCTGCAAGTCCTTCAACGTCTCTCCCACCGTTCCTACAAAATGGCTCACCGAAGCTATGCGCGGCTTTCGTATGGTCAGTTCAAAATGCACCACGGCAAAGCGCTTGGCCAGCTCCACCACCCGTTCGTACCGAGGGTTGGTAGGTTCAAACTTATTGGCCAGCCAGAGCATGTAAGAAGGATCCACGTAATAGATTTCAGCCAGATGCTTTCCCTTGTATTTTCCGAAGGGCATCAAATCGTCCAGTGCCCCGTAATAGGATTCAAACTGTGCATTGTCGGCGGTCTCCAACCGCACATTGCAATTCTGCAGCATGGAGAAAGCACGGGCCGAAGCCGCATCCAGCGTCACTCCCAGTGTACGGACAAACAGATAAGAATGAGGAGAAGGAAATTCACGCCACAAGGCATAATACGGACGATATTCTGTGGCCATACTGATAAGATAGACACCCTTGTCGCTCGTACGTCCACGATTAAACAGTTCCAGTTCCTTTAGTACTTGTGCGGTGATTTCCATACCTGCCTCCTGCTTTGAAAGGCAAGATAAACAAAAAGAATTAAAAATGCAAGTTTATACATGCAAAACGGGAGGGAAAGTCCCCAAACAGGCTTCTCCTCCCGCATAATGATATGGAATTCTAACAATTAATCGTTACAGAATGGCTTTCACGGTTTCCAGCATACCTTTTTCCTGAATGCTGTCCAGGTTCTTCTTCACGGCTTCTGCCAATCCCGAAATCAGGTTCAGGTCTTCGCCCCAGATAAAGGTGGCACCCAGCACGCCTTCGGTTACCTTGGCTGTATCACCTGTAGCCCACAACTGCTTCAGCAGGTCCATGATTTCCTGTGCGTCATTTGGCACGATTTCTGCGCCATCGGCACGTACACCACCTTTGTAGTAGGTAATGATGGCGGCCAGTCCCAATACCAGTCCTTCAGGCAACTTGCCCTTGCGTTCCAGGTAAGTCTTCAAGCCTGGCAAATCGCGTGTCTGGTATTTCGGGAAGGAATTCAGCATGATGGAAGTCACCTGATGGTCTACAAACGGATTGTTGAAGCGTTCCAGCACGTCATGTGCAAATTTTTCCAGTTCTGCTTTCGGCAGGTTCAGGGTTTCCATCAATTCCTCGAACATTACCTTATGAATAAACTTGCCCACTACCGGATGCTGGCAGGTATCGCGCACGATGTTGATACCCGACAAGTAAGCTACCGGAGAAAGCACGGTGTGCGGTCCGTTCAGCAAAGTCACTTTCCGTTCGTGGTACGGTGCTTCCGACGGCACAAAGAGCACATTCAGTCCGGCTTTATCGGCCGGGAATTCGGCTGCCACTTCCTGCGGTGCTTCAATCACCCACAGATGGAAGATTTCGGCCTGCACCACCATGTTGTCATCGTATTGCAGTTTTTCCTTGATAGCTGCAATATCCTTGCGCGGGAATCCCGGTACGATACGGTCTACCAGCGTAGCATACACGCCACAAGCCTTTTCAAACCATTGCTTGAAGTCATCTCCCAAGCTCCAGAGCTCAATATACTGATAGATGGTTTCTTTCAACTTGTGTCCGTTCAGGAAAATCAGTTCACAGGGGAAGATAATCAATCCCTTTGACATATCTCCCTGGAAAGTTTTATAGCGATGATACAAAAGCTGCGTCAGCTTGCCCGGATAAGAAGAAGCCGGTGCATCTTCCAGCTTGCAGGAAGGGTCGAATGCAATACCTGCTTCGGTTGTATTGGAAATCACGAAACGCATTTCCGGCTGTTCGGCCAGTTTCATGAACTCTTCAAACTGGCTGTAAGGATTCAGCGCACGACTGATTACATCAATCATGGTCAGGCTGTTCACCGTTTCCCCTTTGTCCAAACCCTGCAGATTAACGTGATAAAGACAATCCTGCTCGTTCAGCATGTTAATCATTCCTTTTTCGATGGGTTGAACCACCACTACGCTGCTATTGAAATCAGTTTTTTCGTTCATGTTGTAGATAATCCAGTCTACAAACGCACGAAGGAAATTACCTTCGCCAAACTGAATAATTCTTTCCGGACGGACCGTTTTCTTTGCGGTCTCTTTGTTTAATGCTTTCATACTATATCTTTAATAACAAAATTGTTGTACTTTCGGCCCATGAGTTGCATTTTACCTTTCAAAAATCAAAAGGAGCAAATCTAACCTCCTGTTTTTCATATACTTATACATCCATCTATAAATTTAATTTTCATAAATGAATGCTGCAAAGGTAATAAATATTTTGTTATTCCAAATAAAATTTCTATTTTCGTGTTCGATAACGGATAGGCATTCGATATTTTATGCTGCCCAGCATAAATAAATTGTAAGTTACTATCACAAACCGACCCTGAACACTTAAAAACACATTTATCATGAAGAAATTTATGGATGAAAACTTCCTGCTGCAAACTGAAACCGCACAGGAATTATATCACAACCATGCGGCCAAGATGCCGATTATTGATTATCACTGCCACCTGATTCCGAAGATGGTAGCCGACGATTACCAGTTCAAATCCATTACTGAAATCTGGCTGGGAGGCGACCACTATAAATGGCGTGCCATGCGAAGCAACGGAGTGGCAGAACGCTACTGCACCGGAAAGGATACTACCGACTGGGAAAAATTTGAAAAATGGGCTGAAACCGTTCCTTATACATTCCGCAATCCGCTGTATCACTGGACACACCTGGAGCTGAAGACTGCTTTCGGCATCGACAAGGTTCTGAATCCGTCTACTGCCCGCGAAATCTTTGACGAATGTAATGCCAAACTGGCTACTCCGGAATATTCGGCACGCAACCTGATGCGCCGCTACCATGTGGAAACTGTCTGCACAACAGACGATCCGGTAGATTCACTGGAATATCACATTGCTACCCGTGAAAGCGGATTTGAAATCAAGATGCTGCCTACCTGGCGTCCGGATAAGGCAATGGCAGTAGAAGTGCCGGCTGACTTCCGTGCTTACGTAGAAAAACTGGCGGAAGTAAGTGGTGTCAGCATCTCTAATTTTGACGACATGATTGAAGCGCTGCGCAAACGTCATGCCTTCTTTGCCGAACAAGGTTGTAAGCTGTCTGACCACGGTATCGAGGAATTCTATGCAGAAGATTATACGGATGCGGAAATCCGCGCCATCTTCAACAAGGTATACGGTGGTACGGAACTGACACACGAAGAAATCCTGAAGTTCAAATCGGCCATGCTGGTGGTATTCGGCGAAATGGACTGGGAGACTGGCTGGACACAGCAGTTCCACTACGGTGCCATCCGCAACAACAACACTAAGATGTTCAAACTGCTGGGACCTGACACAGGTTTCGACTCTATCGGCGAATTTACCACAGCCAAATCCATGTCTAAATTCCTGGACCGCCTGAACTCAGAAGACAAGCTTACAAAGACCATTCTTTACAACCTGAATCCTTGTGCCAACGAAGTAATCGCCACCATGCTGGGCAACTTCCAGGATGGTTCTATCCCGGGCAAAATCCAGTTCGGTTCAGGCTGGTGGTTTCTCGACCAGAAGGACGGTATGGAAAAACAGATGAACGCACTCTCTCTGCTGGGATTGCTGAGCCGCTTCGTAGGTATGCTTACCGACTCACGTTCCTTCCTTTCTTACCCGCGTCATGAATACTTCCGCCGTACCCTCTGTAACCTGCTGGGAAGAGATGTAGAAAACGGTGAAATTCCTGAATGCGAAATGCCGCGCGTACAACAGATGGTAGAAGACATCTGTTACAACAACGCCAAGAATTTCTTCCAGTTCTAAGAACTTCCGGTATATCTAAAAACAGATACAACCCGTTTGCAAGGCTGTTCCTTTTCGGAATGGCCTTGTTTTGTTTCTATCTTTTTTCGTTTGTCTCTCCTCTCACCTTTCACTATCTATTCATAAGACAGGAGGCGGTTCGGGATAGTCAAACCTGAAAAACTTTGTTTTTCGTTTGCCTCTCCTCTCACCTTTCACTATCTTTGCGTTCCTTTAGCAAAAAAGAGAGAAAATGACAGTAAAATTTATGAGTCTGGCCAGCGGCAGCAGCGGAAACTGTTACTACCTGGCTACTGACAACACCGCCATATTGGTTGATGCCGGTATCGGTATCCGTACCATCAAGAAAGTATTTAAGGAACGTATGCTGAACCTTGAAGGGATACAGGCTGTACTGGTTACTCATGACCACGCCGACCATATCAAGGCCGTAGGACATCTGGGAGAGAAACACGGGATTCCGGTATATACCACTCCGGAAATACACGAAGGCATGAAGCACAGCTACTGCATGACCGAACGGTTAAGTCCCGAACGTACCCGCTTTATCCGGAAAGAAGAAACATTCAGCGTGGGCGATTTTACCATCACCTGCTTCGAAGTGCCTCACGACGGAACCGACAACGTGGGCTATTGTATCACCGCAGGCGATAAGACATTCTCTTTCCTGACGGACATCGGACATATCACCCCCACAGCCGCACGCTTCATACAGCAGGCTGATTACCTGATACTAGAAGCCAACTACGACGACAGCATGCTCCAGATGGGACCTTATCCACAGCATCTGAAGGAGCGCATTGCCGGCCCGAACGGACACATGAGCAATCACGAAATGGCCGACTACCTGAGCCATCATTTCCCCCAGCGCCTGAAGCATTTATGGCTCTGCCACCTGAGCAAGGACAACAACCATCCGGAGTTAGCTTTCAAGACAGTGGAACTGGCATTCCGGCAGGAAAATATCATCGTGGGGAAAGACGTGGAGGTGACTCCACTGAAACGAACCACTCCTTCTGAAATGTATATTCTGGAATAACAAAAGAAAACAACAAAAGCCATCGGGGCGTTTCCTCTGAAATGAAGAAACGCCCCGATGGCTTTTTATATTACAAACTGTGAATCAGCGCAATCTTTCGTAAGCCTTTACCAGCATCTCATCCTTGCCGATAGCACGGATAGCCAGCCAGTTCAGGATAATGCTTACCAATGGAAGACAAACGGTCCATGAAGGCATGAAGCTGTAGTCATCGAATGCCTTGTCAGGATTTACGACAAAATAAGCCAGTACCAGATAGTAACCAATCAACACAATCGTATTGAAGATGGTCAGACGAATCTGCAACATGCGTTTCCGGTAAAGGAAAACAGTCGCCAAAGCCATCACAGCCACTACTACCAGTATCACAAACAAAGCCCACGGCGTATAGTTCACCGCTCCGTCCGGAAGCTGATATGAAAGGTTTGTCATCTCACAAATATTTTTATCGGTATAGAAGCTGCCCACGGGAACAGACATCATTACTACCATCAAGATTGCTACTACGAGCAAATAAACGGTCTGTATTCTCTGTATCATAATCAATCGTATTAAGGTTTCCAAAACAAATGTCATTCTGAGGGAGACGGTTCTTGCCGTCTACACTCAGAATGACAAGCCCAAATGCGCATGCGCATTCACTAAAATCTTTACCTATAGGAGGATTACTGCAATTTTTCCTTTTCTTTTGCCGGATTTCTATAATAAACCTTTCCTTCCTGATACTCCTGAGTCGCAATCAACGTCGGTTTCGGGAGTTTTTCATAATAACGAGAGATTTCAATCTGCTCTCTATTTTCAAACACCTCTTCAAGGTTATCGTTATAAGAAGCAAACTCCTGCAGTTTCTTGGAAAGGTCATTCTTCATTTCGGCAGCAATCTGGTTGGCACGCTTGCCGATGATAGATACTGTTTCATAAATATTGCCTGTGTCCTCACAGAGTTCCATCAAATTACGTGTAACCGTATTTGTAGGAGCGTTTGTTTTTTTGTAATCCATAACTTATTTATAATTATAAACGTTTATATTATTCTTCGTCTGTAGAAATGTACTTGCTCACATCGGCATAAATGCCTTCCACTTCTTTCATGTATTTACTTTCCGGAAACTCATTCTTGAAAGCATAATATTCATCCACGGTTTCGCGCATACGGTCTTCTCTCTTTTCCAGCACACTTTCCTTTGCCATGTGATACTTGGCACGGAGAATCAGAATAGAAAGTTCCTCACGCAGTTTGGTATAAGGATATTCTTTTAATGTATTCTGTGCAGTAACGATAGCTGCCAGATAGTTGTTACCCGTGCTGCTATACACCGAATTTCCAGAATAAGATCCCAAGTCGTAATAGAGCTTGGAAGAAAGGTATTCCTTTTCCACAAGCTTGTCCTGCAATTCAAAAATCATGTTCTGGGCAATATCCTTTCGCTCACTTGTCGGGAAATACTCCAAAAACATCTGCAATTCCTGGATAGCTTTATATGTGCTGCTCTGGTCCAGACGTGGTTCCGGAGTATCAAGGTACAGAGCCTTTCCGCTATGAAAACGCGCCAGTTCCGTATAAGTACCGCGTGGATAAGTCGTATAATAGGTATTGAAATAATGTGAAGCAGTCACAAAATCACCTTGGTTGTAATAAGTCATTGCCAGCATATACAAAGACTCTTCCCCGTTGGCCGTACCCTTCAGAATAGGAATCAATTCTTCCAGAATGGTTGCCGCACGTGAATTCTGTCCCTTGGCAAAATAGCTTTTCGCCGCTTCGTATTTGTATTCATAGTCAGTGCTTTTCAGCACCTTATTGTACTCTCCGCATGAAGATAAAACTCCAGCAGAAAGGAGGACCATTGCGATGTATTTTTTCATATATAATTGATATAGTTGCGCAAAATTACTCTTTTCCAGCGAATAATGCAACTCCAGGCCATTTTTTAATGTAATTTTTCAGGATGTGCAAAGTATGGTATAAAATATATATGTAATTTTACAACCGTTTTCATTCACCAATATTCAGATGCAATGAATTTTGAACTGATATCCGATTATCAGCCTACCGGCGACCAGCCGGAGGCCATCGCCCAACTGACTGAAGGTATCCGGCAGCATGTGCCAGCACAGACGCTGCTGGGAGTAACCGGCTCTGGAAAGACTTTTACCATTGCCAATGTCATCAAGAACATCAACAAGCCGACACTGATTCTGAGTCACAACAAGACACTGGCCGCCCAGCTTTACGGGGAGTTCAAGAACTTCTTCCCTCACAATGCGGTGGAGTATTATGTGTCTTACTACGACTATTATCAGCCGGAAGCATACATTCCGTCGACCGATACTTATATTGAAAAAGATCTGGCCATCAACGAAGAAATCGACAAGCTTCGTCTGGCTGCGACTTCTTCCCTCCTTTCCGGCCGGAAGGACGTCATCGTGGTATCGTCCGTATCGTGTATCTACGGTATGGGAAATCCGGCAGATTTCTACAACAACGTGATTGAAATCAAAAAAGGGAAACTGCTGGACCGCAACGTATTCCTCCGCCGCCTGGTGGACGGTCTGTACCTTCGGAATGACATCGAGCTGAACCGAGGCAACTTCCGCGTAAAAGGTGATACGGTAGACATTTTCCTGGCTTATACCGACAGCGTCTTGCGGGTGATGTTCTGGGATGACGAAATTGACGGCATTGAAGAGATAGACCCGGTTTCAGGACACCGTATCGGTACGTTCGAAGAATATAAGATTTATCCGGCCAACCTGTTCATGACGACCAAGGAAAGTACACTCCGCGCCATTCATCAGATTGAAGATGATTTGACCAAGCAGGTGGCTTATTTTGAAGAGATCGGAAAGCCCTACGAAGCCAAACGTCTGTACGAGCGTGTGACCTACGACATGGAAATGCTGCGCGAGCTGGGACATTGTTCGGGAATTGAAAACTATTCACGTTACTTCGACGGACGCGAACCGGGTACCCGTCCTTACTGTCTGCTCGATTTCTTCCCCGAAGATTTTCTGATTGTCATTGATGAAAGCCACGTCAGCGTGCCGCAAATCAGGGCCATGTACGGCGGCGACCGTGCCCGCAAGACAAACCTGGTGGAATACGGATTCCGTCTGCCGGCCGCCATGGACAACCGTCCGCTTACATTCGAAGAGTTCCAGCAGATGGCCAAGCAGGTGATTTATGTGAGTGCCACTCCGGCAGAATACGAACTGCAACAGAGTGAGGGTATCGTAGTGGAACAGGTGATTCGTCCTACGGGACTGTTGGACCCGGTGATAGACGTACGTCCCAGCCTGAACCAGATAGATGACCTGATGGAAGAGATTCAGCAACGCATCGAAAGGGAGGAGCGCGTGCTTATCACTACCCTGACCAAACGCATGGCAGAAGAATTGACGGAATACCTGCTCAACAACGGCATCCGTTGCGCTTATATCCACAGCGACGTGGAGACACTGGAGCGTATCAAAATCATGGACGAGCTGCGGGAAGGTATCTACGATGTACTGGTGGGTGTCAACCTGCTGCGTGAGGGACTCGACTTGCCTGAGGTATCGCTCGTAGCGATCTTGGATGCCGACAAGGAAGGTTTCCTGCGTTCACACCGTTCGCTCACCCAGACGGCCGGACGTGCTGCCCGCAACGTGAACGGAAAGGTCATCATGTATGCCGACCGCATTACGGACAGTATGCGACAGACCATCGACGAAACTAACCGCCGACGGGAGAAACAGCTGGCTTACAACGAAGCACACGGCATCACGCCGAAACAGATTACCCGTTCACGCACCAATGCCCTGCTCGACATCGAAAAACAGCCATCGCCTCAGGAAAACAGCAGTAGCCCCAAAGAGCCACGGGCTTATACCGAGACCGAAGCCCAGCTCCATGCAGCCGCCGACCCTGTGGTACAGTATATGACAAAGGGCCAGTTACAGAAGAGTATCGAACAGACCCGCAAGCTGATGCAGGAAGCAGCCAAGAAACTGGACTTTATCGAAGCGGCACAATACCGCGACGAGTTGCTTAAACTTGAGGAGCTTTTGAAAGAAAAGTCCTGATATTGGCCAGGGCTTTCTGCGACAAACGCTCTACGCTTTGAATGGATTTTCCGGATATATAAGGCGTGTACAGCACATTCGGAATATCCTTCAGAGCATCGCGAGCCACACCCATGCCGGTCGCATCGCACAGGTAATAGCTGTGCTTGCATGTTCCCAGCCATTTCTTCAGGGCATCCACTTCAAATGTTGGTCCTACAGACGTATTTACCAGTATCTTACGATCTCCCATCAAGGCAAATTCCGGCTCACCCAGCAAGTAATTATTGCGTGGCAGGCAGGTGCATACGATTTCCGCTTCTGTCAGCAAATCGGCCAGCGGACGGTAGGCAATGCCTTTTGCTTCGGCTTCCGGTTTACGGGTACGGCTGTAGTACAGTACCTCAGCACCAAAAAAACGCATGGCTTCAGCAACCATTCCTCCGGTCTTCCCCAGACCGATGATTCCTACCTTACAACCTGTCAGTTCCGTACTTTCTTCCAGCCAGCGCACATTGCCAAAACCATGGAGCAGACGCACCAGTTCGCTGACCACATATTCCACCACACCTTCATCGCCATAATCTTTTACCCCTAATACCCTAATTCCTCTTTTGCGGGCCTCTATTACATCAACATTCGAGCTTTCCGGATTATAAAGCGTGCAACACATGCCTATATAACGGATATTCGGACAAGCATCCAGCACGGACCGACGGATAGGCGTACGGAAAGATACCAGCAGACAGTCGGCATTGCCAATACGGTGGATTACTTCCTTTTCTTCCGTGGGAAAATCATGATATACAACCACTTCTTCCCCCATGGTCTTCAATTGTTCGAGCGCCGCTTCATTCAGCAGCGTCTCGTCTACGGCTACTATTTTCTTGAATTTCATATCTTTTTTTATGTAGATTATTCATTCGAAAGTACATAAAACCCAATAATACAACAAGAAAAATCCTCAGAGTTTTATAAAAAATGATATAATGAACCAATTGGAATCACTCACTTGTAAAGATTCTCTCATTCATCGCAATTCACACACAATCAACACTCACAGGCTATATCTCCCCAGGATAACTTTGATATACAAAAAGCCCCGGAAAACCTTATGCAAGTCTCCGGGGCTCTTCTTATTTATCAATCTCTCTTATTTTGCTTCGTTCAAGTCGATGCCTTTGTTGCGCAGTGTCATGGCCATCAGACGAACATAGTTAGAATACTGTTTTTCGTCCAAGGTCTGCTTCATCAATTTCAAGTTACCGTAAACAGCTTTACGAACTTTTTCTTTGTTTTCTGTCTTTGAAGAATTTGCACGAGTCATTTCCTGTTCAAAGTAGTCGCAGATGTCAGCAACTTTTTCATGCTGGTTAGATGAAAGATTCAAATATTTAGTCAGCTTTGACTTGTTGATTGAACCATTCCATTTCTGTGCATTGTTGTCCTGTACACCTTCTGCAAACATAGAAACTGAAAATACCAATGCGGCTGCTAATGTTAATCCTAATCTTTTCATACCTTTAAAATCTTTTACCTAAAAACTTTGTTACCTAAATAATTTAAAATCTAGCTTAGCTCGAGCTTTTTTCCTTTTACCGCTACAAAGATAAGGATATGTTGGACAACATAAAAATAAACTACAAAGAAAATTGCTCCACCCCTATCATTTATTGACGTATATCAAGAAAGGTATAGCAAAATGAACAATTTCTTCACATTTTTGTAATATAAAGTTTTGTTTCGTTTCCTATTGATTACCCTTTGAAGCGTATTCACATAAAAAAGGCTTTCAGGAAATATCCTGAAAGCCTTTTGCTTCATTATGTCATAAATGCTGCGGATTATCCACCGAAGTTATCGTACATGATAGAAGATTCTTCTACGCCGAGGCTATCCAGCATAGCGACAACTGCCTTCGACATCGGACCAGGGCCACACATGTAATATTCGATGTCTTCCGGAGCTTCGTGGTCTTTCAAGTAAGTGTTCAACATTACCTGATGAACGAATCCTGCTGTATACTTCACGCCTGCTGCATCGGCTGCAGGGTCTGGACGGTCTAGAGCCAGATGGAAGTGGAAGTTCGGGAAGTCTTTTTCCAAAGCCAGGAAGTCTTCCAGATAGAACACTTCGTTCAATGCACGTGCACCGTAGAAATAATGCAATTCACGGTCAGTAGTATGCAATGTACGAGTCATGTGCATAATCTGTGCACGGAGCGGAGCCATACCGGCACCACCACCTACCCAGATCATTTCCTTCTTAGAATCAAAAATCGGGTGGAAGTCTCCGTAAGGACCACTCATCAATACCTTGTCACCCGGTTTCAGAGTAAAGATATAAGAAGAAGCGATACCCGGATTTACATCCATGAATCCGCTGCGGTCTGGCTTGAACGGAGGAGTTGCGATACGAACTGTCAACATGAACACGTCACCTTCTGCAGGGTAGTTAGCCATAGAGTAAGCACGGATAGTTTCTTCTTCGTTTTTACATTTCAGGCCGAACAAACCGAATTTTTCCCATGCAGGCAAGTATTCAGCACCGATAAGATCTTTGTCGATATCCTTATTGTAATCCATTTCGAATTTAGGAATCTTAATCTGTGCGTATGAACCCGGGATAAAGTCCATGTGCGCACCCTTGGGCAACTGCACCTTGAACTCCTTGATAAAGGTAGCCACGTTCTTGTTGGAGATAACGGTACATTCGTATTCCTTTACACCCATTACAGATTCAGGAACCTTGATAGCCATATCTCCCTTCACTTTTACCTGACAACCCAGACGCCAGTGGTCTTTCTGCTGTTTACGGCTGAAGTGGCTCACTTCAGAAGGCAGGATTTCGCCACCACCTTCTACTACCTGACATTTACACTGTCCGCAAGAACCCTTACCACCACAAGCTGAAGGCAAGAACACTCCGTTTACGGCCAATGTGTTCAGCAATGTAGAGCCAGACTCTACTTCCATATCCTTATCGCCGTTGATAGTCAGTTTCACATTACCGGAAGCAACGAGGAAATTCTTTGCAACCAGCAGGATGACTACCAGCACCAGAATAGTCACAAGGAATACTCCAATGCTTGCTAAAATAAAATTCATATCCATTGTCTTATTCCTTTCCTATTAGATGTTCAAACCAGAGAAACACATAAATGCCATTGCCATCAGACCTACAGTGATGAATGTGATGCCCAAGCCTTTCAGCGGAGCAGGCACGTCAGAGTAAGCCATTTTTTCACGGATAGCAGCCAGACCTACGATAGCCAGCAACCAGCCGATACCTGAACCCAGTGCGTAAGAGATAGAATCCCAGATGTCGCCGATGTATTTCACATCAGACGGGCTCAGAGTGATACGCTGCTGCATGAATAGAGAAGCACCCATGATGGCACAGTTTACAGCAATCAACGGCAGGAAGATACCCAGTGACGCATACAGTGAAGGACTGAAGCGTTCTACAATCATTTCTACCAGCTGAACGATAGCCGCAATTACGGCAATGAAAAGAATGAAGCTCAGGAAGCTCAGGTCAATTCCCAGAATGCCGTCGGCAGCCAGCACCTTCGTCTGCAGAAGGTAGTTCACCGGCAAGGTAACCACCAGCACGAAAGTTACGGCGATACCCAGACCGAGGGCAGTCTTCACGTTCTTCGATACCGCCAGATATGAACACATACCCAGGAAGAACGCAAATATCATATTGTCCACAAAGATTGAGCGGACCAATAAACTAAAAAAATGTTCCATAATTCTGGATTTTTAATTTCCGTTGTTGGTTAATAATTATTCTTTTTCTTGCAACTCTTTGTGTTTTGCACGCTGATACCAGATCAGGCAAGCTACGATGATCAAAGCCATCGGCGGCATCAACATCAAACCGTTGTTTACATAACCGGCATTCTTTACAGCCTCATAGTTCAGGATGTTGAAGCCCAACAGTGTTCCTGAACCCAGCAATTCACGGAAGAATGCAACGATTACCAGAATCTTGGCATAACCCAGACCGTTACCAATACCGTCAAGGCATGATTCCCACGGACCGTTTGACATAGCAAATGCTTCCAGACGTCCCATCAGGATACAGTTGGTAATGATCAAACCTACGTATACAGACAACTGTACGCTCACGTCATAAGCAAAAGCTTTCAGCAACTCACTTACGATAGTTACCAAAGCAGCTACAACTACCAGCTGTACGATGATACGAATACGGTTAGGCACTGTCTTACGCAACAAAGAAATCACTACATTAGAAAAAGCAGTAATAATGGTTACAGAAAGACCCATCACGATGGCCGGCTCCAGTTTGGAGGTTACAGCCAGTGCAGAACAGATACCCAACACCTGTACGGTTACCGGGTTATTCATGCCTATAGGAGTAGAAAATACTTCTCTGTTTTTAGCTGAAAATAAACTTCCCATTTTCGTTCTCCTCCTTATTCTTTAGATGTTAAAAATTTAGCGTAATGTGTCATACATCCTTTCAACATGGCATCTACACCAACTGAAGTGATTGTACCACCAGAGATACCGTCTACCTGGAATTCCGGATTTTCAACTTTTCCGTTCTTTACAACTCCCAGTGCAACGGCTTCACCGTCCATTACATGCTTGTCCTTAAATTCACTCTGGAAATGTTCTGATGCGATTTCTGCTCCCAAACCCGGAGTTTCAGACGCATGAGAGAAATAAGTTCCATATACTGTGTTCTTGTCTTCATTCAAGGCAACATATCCCCAGATAGCACCCCAAAGACCGGCACCGTATACCGGAATTACATATTTAGTCTGTCCTTCGATTTCACATACGAAGATGTGAGCACGACCGTTTTCCTTGAAATCTTTTTCGTAAGAAGTCACGAAAGCACCTTCATACGGCGTCAGTGTGCCGTCTTCAGCAACCACCATATCCGATTTCACTACTTTAGCAAATTCAGCTTCTGCATCCTGCACACCTTTGATACCCAGTGAAGAAAGAATCTGCTTCTTTGTATCCAGCTCTACGTTCTTTCCCTGCAAGTCGCGCAAAGAAGAGTTCACGAAAGCCAGCAAGAATGCTACGATAACAACCATTACCGAAGCATAAATGATAGTATAAGAGTTACTATTAGTATTCA
>PPYE01661685.1_pt1 | contig 71643 bp, 64 predicted proteins | sample 1559881 | NCBI WGS metagenome assembly PPYE01 (sample SAMN08240022, study PRJNA423297) | Human gut metagenome, whole genome shotgun sequencing project. | reverse complement strand
AATCCCGTTCGCATCCGTATAGCTGCATTTTTTATTGAGACAAATCTGAATCATACAGAAAATCCCCATGAACTGTTACAAGCAACCCGGTCTTGTAATTTTTTTCCTGTCGCATTATACTAAAGATGTCGGGACAAAGGGACCATTGAATCCAATGGCGCCGGATGGCCGTTCCGGCAAAAACAGAAAGGAAGAGGTGTCTTTATGGAAAAATCAGTACTGGACTTTGTAACAGAGAAAACACACGCGCTTATAGATGCGCCTACCTGCAGCAGCGAGACGAAAGCAGCCGCAAAAGCCTGGCTGGACGCTGTGGGAACCGACCGTGAGGCAGAAGAAACCCAGGCCTACATTAAGGAACTGGAAGAAGACATCATGCCCGTCGATCAGCTGATCGCTTTTGCCGGTTCCAAGCAGGGCAGCCAGTACTTCGGCGAAGAAAAAGCCGCTCAGATCGCCGCACATGGAAAAGAAATCCAGGCTGCCGGCCGCAAATACTGCGACTGCCCGGCCTGCGCCATTGTAGAAGAGATCCTGGAAAAGAAGGATCAGATGATCTAAACTGTATTTTGGAGAAAACATTCAAAAACGTGCAGATATCCGTTTTGCGGTTCTGCACGTTTTTTTTTCTTCTCTTTTAATCCCATCCCTTCCATTCATTCAATACCATAAAAACAGCCCCGCCCGCAAACACTGGTAAGGAAGCCGAAGTCTGTTTCAGCTCCGGCTTCGCTTATTCCAGATACCAACCTTCCACATTTTCGAAGAAAGGAGTGCTGTTATGAATCTTTGCGGATGCAGCGCAGACAAAGGGCCGGCTTCTTTGGGACCGGACTGCACATGCCCCTATCCTGCGCCGGGCCCCGGTCTTTACCTGGCCATTGCCACCGTTCCCATGCAGCCCTGGGAAACGCCTTATGACGGCCAGCGGGCGTTAAAGCAGGGAACCATATTTCCCAGTCTCGATCTTCCATTTTATATCACGGGAGGAGGCGGACTTTATGGCTGACCGGAATTCACTTCTGAAGGAAATCAATGAGGTCAGCTTTATCGTCAATGATCTGACCCTCTACCTGGATACCCATCCCACAGATTCCCAGGCGCTGGAAGTCTTCACACAGGCTGCTTCCCGGAGAAAGCAGCTTCTGGATGCCTACGCCCGGGAGTATGAGCCTTTGACCATGAACTGTGTCTGCCCGGATTCCAACAACCAGTCCGCATCCTGTACCCGGTATCCCGGCCAGAAGCATTTCACCTGGTGCGACGGTCCCCTTCCCTGGGACAACCAGGTCTGCGGCTAAAAAGGAGGTGTTTTCTATGTGGCTTTACGAAAAACGACTGCAGTACCCCATTAACATCAAAAAAACCTGTCCAAAAACCGCTTCTCTGATCATCAGCCAGTTCGGCGGTCCCGACGGCGAGCTGGCTGCTTCCATGCGTTATCTTTCCCAGCGCTACACCATGCCATGCAAAGAAACCGGAGGTCTTCTCACCGATATCGGTACGGAGGAACTGGGACACCTGGAAATGATCTGCGCCATGATCTACCAGCTTACGAAAAATCTCACCGCCGAGCAGGCAAAGACTGCCGGTTTCGATGCCTATTATATCGATCACACCACCGGTCTCTGGCCTGCGGCAGCCGCCGGCGTTCCCTTTAATTCCTGTGAATTCCAGTCCAAGGGCGATGCCATCACCGACCTTCACGAAAACCTTTCTGCCGAACAAAAAGCCAGAAGCACTTATGACAACCTGATCCGCATCATCGACGATCCGGATGTGCGGGAACCGCTGAAATTTTTACGGGCAAGGGAAATCGTGCATTTCCAGAGATTTGGGGAGGCTCTGGAAAAAATCAAGAGAACTTTGGATTCCCGGAATTTTTATTACTTTAACCCGGAATTTGACAAGCAGATGGCAGCAAAAGTGAAATAAAAAAGATCTCCCGGGACAGGCGGACCGTAATAGTAAGGAAACACAGATTCATGCCCTTCCTTAAAAAGATCCGCCTCCTCCCGGAGGATCAATATTATCAGAAAAACTGATACCAGCTGTCTATATCCCCTTCCACAAAGGGTTCCATGCCGTACACCACGCTGCTTAATACATATTCGCCTTCGTTTACAAAAATCTCAATGAGGTTCGGCTCCACAAAAATATCCAGGCGGCAGCCGCCTTCCACTGACGGCGTGGAAAAGCAGGTCCGGTATCCGCGGATTCCTTTAAACACCTGGCTGCGGTCCGTCTTCACCGCGCCCTCTTCTCTCCAGATCTGATATCCGCCGATATTTATCCGTCCTCCTTCCGGAAGAAGCGCTTTGATCCGGAAGATTCCCTTTTGGAAATGCTTTGTGGAAAATCTCTTTCCCTCTCCTTCCGGCACGGCAGCGGGGGCAAAGTGTTTCTCTGTCTCCGGATGCACCCGGAAAAAGATATGGTTATCATCGGCTTCCACTACCCTTGGGAGGCACATCATACCGTTCCAGGGAATCTCCCCCGCTGATTCCTCCCCTTCGTTTTCCGGCTGTTCTTCCGGCATTACTGCCCGGGGCATCCGCATCCAGGCAATCATCACACGGCGTCCCTCCCGGTCCAGGTTGGTCTGCGGAGCATAAAGATCCAGACCGTAATCCACATACTGTCCTTCCCGCAGAAGCTCCATGCCGGAATTTCCCGGACTTTTCGGGCTCCACTTTGCCAGCCAGCACTTTGCCTGGGCGGAATACTCCAGCCCGTCCTCCATGATCCCCATGGGAGAGCCGAGGAATACATGCCGGTCTCCCAGAGGAAAGAGATCCGGACACTCCAGCATCCACCCGAATTCCGGACTGGAATACCGGGAATCATACTCCCAGTTTCTCCCGTCTCTGCTCCGGTAAAAAAGCACCTGGCCGCAGGTTCTGTGGTATGTGCTTCCCAGGATCATGAAATACTCCCCGTTCTCCTTCCACACCTTGGGGTCTCTGGTGTCCTCGGCATCGCCCTTTTCCGGGTCCCGGATTACCGGGATGATCTGCCTTTTATCCTTCCAGTTATCAAAGTGAATCCCGTCAGCAGAATCAATCATAGCCTGGCTGGTCTCCGCCATGCCTTCTTTCGTATGGTGGATGTCCTCTTCCTCTTCTTCCAGATAACGCACTGCCGAATAATAAAGGCACAGTTTTCCGTCCAGTTCCAGGGCGCTTCCGGAGAAAATACCGTTCCTCTCATAAGCCTTTGCAGGAAATAAAGCCACGCCCAGATGCTTCCAGTTTACCAGATCCCTGCTCACCGCATGGCCCCAGTGCATCAGTCCCCACCGGGGAGCATAAGGAAAATACTGGAAGAACAAATGGTATTCACCATTGTAATAAATAAAACCGTTGGGATCGTTGATCCAGTTTCCCGGTGATTTTAAATGCAGTACGTTTTCTTTCATTGCCATTTCCGTCCCTTTCTTTTTTGAGATCACATGATGTCGGGGCAAAAGGTCCTTTCCCCCTATGATACAGAGGTATTCTTTTCTTTTTTACTTCACCGCGCCGGTAACCACGCCGTTGATGATCTGCTTCTGGAGTACAATATACAGCGCCAGAATGGGAATCACGCACAGTAAGAGGCCGGCCATGATGGTGCCGTAGTCTGCCGAGTAGGTTCCGTAAAAGCTGTAAGTGGAAAGAGGCAGAGTCAGAAGCTCCTTATCCGTCAGAACCAGAGACGGCAGCAGGTAATCATTCCAGAACGCCAGCGCGTTTAAGATCACCAGGGTGGAAATAATGGGCTTTAACAGCGGGAACACCACCTGGAAAAAGGTCTGGGTATGGGTGGCGCCGTCAATGTAAGCTGCCTCCTCCAGGGCCATGGGGATGTTCCCCTTGATAAAGCCGTGGAACATGAATACCGACATGGCCATGGAAAATCCGGTGTGCATAAAGATCAGGGTGATCCGGTGATTTAAAATGCCCAGTCCGCTTCCGTAAATGCTTACTAACGGGATCATGATGGCCTGGAAGGGAATGATCATAGAGGCTACCATCAGGGCAAAGGCGATTCTGGAAATCACATTGTTCCTGCGGACGATGTAATAGGCCAGCATGGCTGCCAGGAAGGTCACCAGTATGGTGGCAGAAGCCGTCACGATCAGAGAGTTTTTAAATGCATTAAGGAAATCCATCTGGACAAAAGCTTTTACGAAGTTGTCAAAAGACAGTCCCTTGATGGTAAACAGCCAGGAGAAGGGGCTCTTGATAATATCCCGCTTCTGCTTCAGGGAATTGATCACAACCATCAGGAATGGAAACATGTATGCGATAAATACCACAATCAGTCCGGCCATGGCCAGGATATTCAGGGCTTTTCTCTTATTTCCGCCAATCGTCGTCTTATTCATTACGCCTCTACCTCCCTCTTCTTTGTCAGATACACCTGGACGCCGCTGATGCAGGCCACGATCAGGAACAGGATAATCGCCTCTGCCTGGCCCACGCCGTACTGTCTGGATGTAAATGCCTTCTCATATACGTGCATAGCTGCCATTTCTGTAGTTCCGTAAGGTGCGCCTGCAGTCAGAGACAGGTTCACATCGTAAACCATAAATGCCCGGGAAAGAGTCAAAAACAGGCAGATGGTGATGGAAGACATCATCAGGGGAAGGATAATGTTTTTCATCTTGATCCATCCCGATGCGCCGTCGATGCTGGCTGCCTCCAGCACATCCTCGCTCATTCCCATAAAGCCGGCCACATAAATCAAGATCATATAGCCGGAAAGCTGCCATACCGTTACCATAACCAGAGCCGCAAAGGCCTTTGTGGGATCCGAAAGCCAGGAAGCTTCAAACAGAGACCAGCCGGTGGCCTCGCCGATATTTACAAATACTCTGGAAAACACAAACTGCCAGATGTAGCCAAGGACAATGCCGCCGATCAGGTTGGGAGTGAAAAATCCTGCCCTGAAAAAACTCTGTCCCTTAAATCCTCTGGTCAGAAGATAAGCCAGAAGGAAGGCGATCACATTCACCAGGATCACCACGGCGATCACATACTTAAAGGTCAAAAGCAGGGAGCTCCAGAAAGCCACATCCTGAAAGACTGCCGCAAAATTCTTCAGTCCCACAAAATTTTTCACATCGGACACGCCGTTCCAGTCGGTCATGGTCAAATAAATACCGTACAGGAAGGGGATGATGACCACCGCCGCAAAGCAGAAGAGTCCCGGCAGCGCAAAGATACAAAAATCCTTTCCATTTGACTTTGATTTCATTTTCTTACCTTCCTTCCTAATTCTGCTCGTTCCAGTATGCCTGAATCGAGGAAACCAGCTCCGCCCGGTCGCTTCTTCCGGCCAGATACTTCTGCATGGCGGCGCCTAAAATAGACCAGTGATCATTTGGTACAATGGCCGATGCATTGAAGGCATCGCCAGTCTGCACCCGCTCATAGATGGCGCGGCTTAAAGGATCTGCCGGCTCATAAGGATTGTTGGCGAAAGGCGGCACCAGGGCGCAGGTCTTTACTAACATCTGCTGACCGATCTCGGAATAAACGATCCAGTTCAGGAACTCCTTTGCCGCAGCCTGCTGCTTCTCTGTGGCCATCTGGCCGTCCAGCATGATCTGCTTGGAGGGAGAACCCTGGATCTGGCGGTTTACAAAGTCGTCGGGATCATCATTCATAAAGTAGGGAAGAAAACCGTACTCGTCATCGGTGTCTGCTCCGGCCTCTTCCAGATTCGGCCATGCCCAGTTGCCATTAAACCAGAAGGCTGTCTTTCCATCCACCAGGTCAATGGCCATCTCGTCATAATCGGCTCCCAGCGGGTCCGCTTTGGCTACGTTGTACTCAGCCAGCACATCGAAAGCATCCAAAAACTGCGACATCCGGTCATAGGAAGTTAAATCCAGTTCTCCTGCCTTCAGCTGCCGGATCACCTCTGCTGCTCCGGCGGAAGTGCCGTCATAAGTCTCATAGAGATACTGGAGATGATGGGCGCCCAGCGACCAGTCCTCTTTGGCCAGTGAAACCGGCTTTTCCATCCCCTTGTTTCTCAGCTCTTCCAAAAGCGCTTTAAATTCGCTGAGAGTGGTAATGGATTCCGGATCGAATTCCCGGCCCAGGGTCTCTTCCAGAACCGCCTTATTGTAGATGATTCCTCTGCCCTCGATGCAGAGCGGGAAGCTGTAAACCTTTCCGTCAATGTAGGTCAGATACTCTTCTGCCTCTGCCGTCCAGCTCTCCTCTGTAAGGTCCAGAGCCTTCTCCTCTGCCAGGGCAATCACGTCCGTCGTATCCAGGATGGCCATGGTAGGTGCATTTCCGGAATTATAAAGGCTCACCACCTTGGTGTAGGGTGAATCACCGTCCGTCACCGGCATCACCTCTACATGGACGCCGGACTTTTCCTCAAAAATGGCTCCCATCTCCTGAAGAGCCGTCTGGATCTCTGCCTTGGAATTCAGCAGAGTGATGGAAGTTCCTGCAAGACTTTCATCATACACAAATGTGTCCGCCGATGTGTCGATGGGTTCCGTCTCTTTTACCTCGTTTGGATCATCGGGATCACTGGCAAAGCCGAACCGGCACCCCGTTAAAAGCCCCGCCGCCATCACCGCCGCCAGCCCTGCGGCCGCTGCTCGTTTTACTGGATTTCGTTTCATCATGTCCTCCTCCTGAAAATTGAAATCTGATGATGCTGGCGCCGGACGGACAAAAATCTGACCCAGACCTGTCTGCAGGAAGATTTCTGAAGGTCCGCACCTGCATTCCGCCTCTTTCCGTAACCGGTAAAGTAACCGGTTACTTTATGGTTTCATATTATCACGGAATCTTTTAAAAGTCAATAAGTAACCGGTTACTTTACCGATAACTTTTTATCTTGCCCCTTCCCTGTTTTTTTGCTATACTTGGATACAGGAAAACAACCACTCTTTCATCAGGAGGCACTATGGCAAAAAAACAAAACGTAACCTTCAGCGACATCGCTAAATATACAAACTTTTCCAAAACCACCATTTCCCGCTATTTTAATAACCCGGATTCTCTCACACTGGAAAACCAGCAGATCATTTCCGATGCACTGATCAAGCTGAATTATCAGGAAAACAAAGTAGCCCGGATTCTGGCCAATGGAAAGACGGAATTCGTCGGCATCATTGTGCCGAACCTTTATCTTCACTATTATTCGGAAATCCTGAACCAGATCCTGCTGACCTATGAGGAATTCGGCTACAAATTTCTGGTTTTTATTGGAAATGAAAATGAAGAAATCGAAAGGCAGTACATCCGGGAACTTATGGCCTATAAGATCGAGGGGCTGATCATCTTAAGTCACACGATCCCTTCCAGAGAACTGGCCGACCTTAAAGTTCCCATCGTCACCATCGAGCGGGAGGATACTTACGTATCCAGCGTCAATACGGACAACTATATGGGAGGCATCCAGGCCGTAAGCCTTCTGGCCAAGCACGGCTGCGATGTGCTGATCCACATCAATACCCCCACGCCGGAATCCGTTCCCGCCTATGGCCGGATCCGGGGCTTTGAAGATTTCTGCCGGGACCACCAGCTTCCCCATGAAGTTTTTCTCCGGAACCTGGGCCAGCATTATGAGGAAGACCAGCGCACCCTCCAGGAAATCCTTTCGATCCTGGAAGAAAAGTATCAGGGAAAGAAAAAGGGTATCTTTGTCACCAACGATACCCATGCAAATACTCTGCTGAATCTTCTGATCCGCCGCTATGGGAAACTTCCGCCGGATTACTATATTATCGGATTCGATAACTCCCCGGTTTCTCAGGAAGCAGTATTCCCCATCAGCACCATCGGGCAGCAGATCGATAAGATCTCCCACGAAGCCGTCCGTCTTTTAGTGGAACAGATGAACGAACAGAAAAAAAGGAAACCGGCTCCGCTGACGGAACCGGTCCATAAAGTTATTGCCCCTGTACTTCTGCGGCGGTATACGACAGAAAGAGAATAGCTGAGGAGGATTTATTTTTCCTTCCCCAGTTGGGCCAGCCGCCGGTTCCCCTCATTCATGGGTCCGAAGGAATCAATGCAGCAGATCACCTTCCCGCATTGTGCAAGGACTTCCGCCGCTTTCTGAAACGTTTCCTCCCGGATCGGCCAGAAAGGCCTTTCTTCAATCACTTCTGCAGCCAGGGCTTTCGCCACGGGATATTCCACATCATTGGAATGGAGAATGCCTGCAGCAAAGGGAATTCCCTGGCGCTGCAGCTTCCGGTACACGGGAAGCCCCGTGCCGTTGCCTCCGATGACAAATACCTGCGGCGGCCCCGGCGCTGGCTCCATTTCAGGAAATCCCAGTTCCGCACAGTAGCTTCCTGCCGTGATCCCATACAGCTTTCGCACATAATCGGAAGTAAAGATTTCCTCCGGCGTTCCCATCCGGTCCACGGCGCTTCCATTGACGCAGACCACGTAATCAGAAATCCGCTGGGCCAGATCCAGCTCATGGAGGGACATTAACACCGCCGTCTGCTTTTTGCGTACCAGTTCTTTTATAATCGTCAGAATTTCCAGCTTATACCGGATATCCAGAAAAGAAGTGGGTTCATCCAGAACGATCAGTTCCGGCTCCTGGCAGATCGCCCTGGCCAGAAGGATCCGCTGTCTCTGTCCATCACTTAATTCCAGGAAATCCGCCGATGCCAGTTCCATGGCCCCTACCATAGAGAGGGCCTCGTCTGTCTTTTCCTGGTCCTCTCTTCCAAGGATTCCCATAAGCCCGGTATAGGGATATCTCCCGGCGCTGACCACCTCCCGGCAGGTCATCCGTTCCGGGTGGACCCGCTCCGTCATAAGAACCGCCATTTTTCTGGCAGACTGGCGGGGAGTTAAGCACTTCATATCCGTTCCGTCCAGATACACGGTTCCGCCCATCAGATCCAGCTGGCGGATAATACTCTTTAATATGGTAGACTTGCCGCTGCCGTTAGGACCGATCAGCGTAACCACCTGGCCGCCCTTTACCTGCAGGCAGATGTGGGAAATCAGCGTCTTCCCCCGATATCCCACCTCCATATCCTCTGTATGCAGATATTCTTTCTTCATCATCCTCGCCCCTTCCTGCGCACCATAATGGCAATCACCACCGGCGCACCGAAAATCGCTGTCACAGAGCTGATGGACATCTCCGTAGGCGCAAACACTGTCCGTGCAATCAGGTCACACAAAAGGCAGAAGACGGCTCCGCCAAGGAAACATCCGGGGATAATAAGAATGGGCCGGGACGTGCCGAAAAGCCCTTTGATGAGCCTGGGAACGGCAATTCCCACAAAAGAGATGGGGCCGGCGAAAGCCGTCACGCAGGCAGAGAGAATGCTGGATAAAAGGATCAGCTCCGCACGAAACCGCCGGATATTCACTCCCATGCTCCTGGCGTAAGTCTCTCCCAGCTGATAGGCTCCTATGGGCTTTGCCAGAAGAAATACCAGAATCAGAGAAACAAAAACCACCAGCACCAGTACCTTCACGCTTTCCCATGACATCCCGGAAAAGCTTCCCATGGACCAGTTATGCAGGTTGACGATATTGGCGTCATCGGCAAAGGTAATCACAAAATCCGTTACTGCCGAACAGATATAGCCGATCATCACGCCGCAAACTACCAGTACGGACATGCTCTTTACCCTGGCCGACACAAGGAGCACAAACCCCATGGAAATCATGGAGCCGGAAAATGCCCCCAGAATCAGCATGGCCCAGCTGACCGGAATCCCCCGACCCAGAAGAAATACCAGAATCAGGGAAACCACCAGCTTGGCCCCGGAGGAAATCCCCAGCACGTAAGGCCCGGCAATGGGATTTGCAAAAAAGGTCTGCAGAAGAAAACCGGAAACGGATAATGCGCCGCCTAACACCGCTGCAGCCAGGATCCTGGGCAGGCGGATATCCCACAAAATATGGTATGCCGTCTCCTCCCCCTCTTTCCAAAAAAGAAGGCCAAATACCTCTCCCGGAGAAAGGTCCACACTTCCGGAATTCACGTTCCAGAAAAACAGAAAAAGAAGGCCCGCGGCCAGCAGACCAAAGGAAAGAAGGTACCGGCCCCCCTCACTGAAGGTGCCGCAGAAAATGCATTTCTTCATCTGCCGGTTCCTCCTTTGTCAGCATCCGGTTAATATCCAGGATCATATCTCCCAGGCTCATGGTTTCCTGAAACATGTTTTTCCTGGCGCACCACACATGTCCTTCTTTTACCGCCTTAAAATCCGCAAGCAGACGGTTCTTTTCCAGGAATTCCTCCAGAGTATTTAACTCTCCATCGATGGTGCTGTTGTAAATCAGATAATCCGCGTCCCTGGCCGCCGCGTAAAAAGCCTCCATCTGCATGTTCATAGTAGACAGGGCATTGTCATTGCCCATCCCTTCCGGAACGTATTTTCCGCCGGCCATCTCAATCATCTTTGCCACGTAATCACCGGATTTCCGTACATTTACGTATCCTCCGGAAGTAATATAGAAAAATGCCGCAGTTTTTCCCGACGGCTCCTGATCAAGGACCGGGGCAAGGGCGGAAAGTTCCTCTTCAAACAGCTTCTGGGCCAGTTCCTCCTGCCCGGTCAGCACACCGTATACCTTGATCCACTCCATCCGTCCCAGAGGATGACTCTCGTAGCTGGATCGCTCCACAAACACCGGAATCCCCAGATTTTCCAGCTGCTCCTTTACCTGAGGCGAGTGGCTGATCATGGTGGACTCAATGGCCAGATCGCATTCCATGGATAATATCCTTTCATAGTCCGGCGCATTGTACTTTCCGGCGTAGACCATCCGCCCCTCTTCCATGGCCTCCTTTGCAGCTTCCACATACCACCCGTCTGCATCCGTCCCCGAAAGCGTGATCTGGTCCACGCAGTCCAGAGCGGCAAACAAATCCATGGCCGAAGTCGCCGCCAGATAAATATTTTTAAGGGGGCGACGGATTACCGTCACATCCTCCGCATCCGCAAAGGCTTCCGGTACCTGGCCGCCTTCCGGCAGCACCAGATACCTGCCGCTTTCCTTAACCGAAATCACAGCGCTGCCGTCCGGGTAGCAGTCCACGGAAAACTGGTCTGCATAAAGAAGAGGCATGGGGGATGCCTGTGCCTCTCCGGATGCCGCAGATGCCGGGATGCCGTCACCGATTCCGGTGTTTTCATCTGAGGCTGCTCCGGCGGTTCCATCCGCAGCTGTCCCGGCGATTTCGTCCGCAATGCTCCCGGCGGCTCCGCTCGCCGCAGCTCCAGCACCTCCGCCGCCGCAGCCGCCAAGGGTCCAGACAGCCGCCAGCAGCAAAACTGCCCCTGCCATCAGGCGCAGAATCTTTCGTTCCTTCTGCCTGATCCAGGTCCCGTGCTGCCCCGTCACTGTACTGCCTCCTTTATGGTTCCGGAGTTAAAAAACAGGGTATATTCAATCTCATGGGGTTCGCTCATGGCCACCGTATCTGCCCAAATGGTCAGTTTCCGGTCAAATGCCGAAACCGGAATCGTAAAGGAAGAAGATTCCCCTTCACCTGACCATAAATATTTCTCTTTTCCGATCCGCATATAATCGTAATTGGAACTGCTCCAGACAATTTCCGCATAAGCCGTGCCGTCCCGCACTTCTATGGATGCCGGCGACTGTACCGACGCCCTTCCGGATCCGCCTTCCAGTATTACCTCTGCGGTATAAAAACCGTCCTCCAGTCCAAGACTTTCTGCTGTGGCAATCACCCCGTCGGCAAAAGCCTCCTGAGGAAGGGAATCGGAGCGGAATACCAGCACCCGGTCATACCACATTTCCTTTCTCCGGCTGAAGGCGCTGCAGTCAATTCCCATATCCAGCGCGGCCACCGGAACGGAAAACCGGCTGACACCGCCTTCTCCTGTCTGCGCCTCAATCATCCCGGATTCCGCCTGGGCCGCCTCCTGAGCCGTTCCCATATAAAGCTTTGTGTATCCGTCGCCGCTCATGGTCATCCAGGCCGTCATCTCTCCGTCCTTCACCGTAAGGCTGCATTCCGTAACCCGAAACATGCTGGAACTGGAATCCACCTGGATATCATAGGTTCCATCCCTTAATGACTTCCCATAAACCGGCTCCATCCCTTCCTGAACCACCGAAGAAGGTGCCACCGTCTCATCACCGGAAGCAACCAGCTGGGCCGTTATCTCTGTTTCCACTGCGGTTTCCCCGCTTTTTTCTCCGCCGCATCCTGCACATCCTAACGCGAAAATCAGAACCAGGAGCGACAGCATATTCTTTCTCTTCTTCATTGCTTCTGTCCTCCAGCCCGCAGGCTTCTTTCCGTTTCCATTTTTATGTTTTCTGCCGCTGAAACGGTTCTGATCTTATTCACTGAGGCTGTCCATAGCAGCCTGGGCATGTTCCGCGAAAATCTGCTGGATCTCTTCCAGTTCGCCAAGGCCCTTTAGGATACAGGTCACCTGGTAGCCGGCATCCTCAAATGTCCGTTTCCAGGAACCTTCTTCATCGCCGGCCATATCATTATTGGCATGGTCGCCGGCTACGATCATTAAGGGCATCAGGACCACATTCTCATACTCGCCTTCTTTCACTGCTGCCATCACATCATCCAGGCTGGGGCTGGCCTCCACAGTCCCTACGTAGTAATTGGCATAACCAGCCTCTTTAAACATCTCCTGCATCTTTCCGTAGACCTGATTGGACTCCGCCTCGGTGCCGTGTCCCATAAGACAGATGGCCGTCTGCCCGTCATCATACTCAGCAGTGCTGTTCACAACAGCCTGGATCACCTTCTGAAAATCCTCATCGGATGTAAGCAGCGGCTCCCCTACTGTAACTTCCTGAAAAGCATCGGAGTAAGCGGCCACTTCATCCACCAGGTCATTATACTCCAGCCCGTTCATCAGGTGGGTCGGCTGAACCACCAGGCGCTTTACGCCGTTTGATGCAGCCCGCTCCAGTGCCTGGGTTACATTGTCAATCTCGATCTGGTCCCGTGATTTGACACGGTCAATGATGATCTGGCTGGTAAAACCTCTTCTTACCGAATATTCCGGAAATGCTTCTTCCAGGGCATCCTCAATGGCCCCGATGGTCCGTCTCCGGCTGTCATTATAGCTGGTGCCGAAGCTTACCGCCAAAAGTTCGTTTTCCCCGATTTCGTCCTGATTTCTCGGATTATCCAATGACGCGTCCCCCGTATCGTAATTTTCTTCTTCATTTTCTGCCTGATCATCCGTCTCTCCGGCCAGTTCCTCACCGGCCGCTTCCGTCAGAGTCTCCCTTTCAGAAGCTGTAACTTCCGTCTCCTCTGCCAGATTCACAGCCGCCTCCGTACCGGACGCGCTTTCTTTGCCGGAACAGCCCGCCAGAACCGCTGCCGTTGCTGCCGCTGCCAAAATCACTGCCATTTTCCGCTTCATGTTTCATTTCCTCCTGTTTTGCTTATTTTTACCAAGCCGGCAGGATTGGAAAACAGACTTACGGAAAACACGTTTTCAGGCAGGAATCCCCATGCCGGATACAGCAAGCCAGACCGGCACATTCTGCTGTATGCTCTGCGGCATGTTTGGAGGCTTTATAATCACGGAGATTTTCCCAATCTCCATTTTCCCGTCCTGAGTCAGAAATTTCCGGCAGAAACTGCCGCAAATCGGTACGACCAATTACTCGTGATCCGGAATCCGCTTCCAGTACCCACAGCTGGCAGGTTTCCTGACTTGTCCCTCTCCGCACATAACCGCCTTCCCGATTTTCATCAGTGACCGCACGCAGCCTGGTCATGTGCTCCGGACTTACAGTGACGAGATCGCACAGGACTTTCACCTGTTTCCCTTTTACCCTTCGCCGGACCCAGGGAGAATACCTATCCCGGTAATCTGCCCCAGATCCGCCGCCGGCACCAGCCATTCTTAACTCGATATGCACATATCCTATCATTTATCATTGAAAAACACAATCCCCTTCCAGACAGCCAAGGCATCTTTCCTTCTCCCCGGCAGTCTGTCCAGAATGTGTTTTATCCCAGGCAAGAAGTTCCCGTAAACAGAAAAAATCCGGCAAAACACAATATTTCAGCGTTCTGCCGGATGCTCTGCAATGAAATTTGCAGCAGATTCCTTAATCCATATTCTGGCCGCTTCTCCCGTAAAACGTAAAAAGATACAGGCCGCACAGGCCTACGATGGCATAAATCACCCGGGCCAGCCAGCTGGTCCCAAAGAGAAATGCCACCAGATTAAAACCGAAAAAACCGATCAGCCCCCAGTTTATGGCACCAATAATTCCGATGGTCAGGGCTGTGGCATCAAGCGCCTTGTTCATAAGAGAAAACCTCCTTTTCCCAATTAGTCTTCTAAGGAAAAGTTTTCCCCAGACATCTAGAAATTATACACCTTTATCCACAAAACCCATCTGGTTTTTCAACAGGTCTTCCTCTTCGTCAAACAAAAGCCGTTTATTGTACTCATAATATCTGGGGCAGTCATACTCCTTTAAGAATCCGGCACAGTAGAAATTGGAATTCAGTTCCGTAAGGAAGATCACCATCTCCTGCCCGTCGCCAAAGGCCGCCTCCATAAAATCAAATCCATGTTCCAGCATAGCCGCAGCTTCATCAAACTGCTCCTCATACCGGTCGCTGTCCGCCCCAAACTGTTCCCGCAGAAAGTCCCAGGCAGCAGCAACCCCATGTTCTGTATTTTCTTCCCGGTGTTCTGCCTCCCAGCGGTTCAATGATGTTCCATATGCCTCCAGCATGGAAAGGACTTTTCCATACACCAGCTCCCCCTGCCTGGTCAGCAGTTCCTGCTGCTTTAACTGGTCCCGTTCCTTTTCTGTCTCGCCAATCAGCTGCGCAAGCCTTGCAAAGGGACTGAAATCCTGAATCTCCCGGGGCGTCCCATCCCCGGTCTGGTCCGGCCTGCCGCCAGGCCCAACCTTCTGAAACCGCCGCAGGATCCCGGTCAGCCGCTCCATCACCTTTTCCTGCAAGAGTACCTGTCCGAACCGGCCGCTTAATCTGGACAAAAGAAGCCCGGTCATGCTGAGGCGCTCATCAAAGGGCGCTTTCTCCGCCCGCAGGCAAAGGCTTTCGTTCCACTGGCCCGCCAGGATCCGGTCCACCTGGTAATCATTCTGGTACTTATAGAAAAGCTCCAGATAATTGGCAAAATCCTTGGAGATCTTCGGATCCTGGATATACTGGCCCACCACTTCCCGGTCTGCCCGTTTTCCCAGTTTTTCGTAGACCTGGATCAGCCGGGACAAATCTTCCCATCCTCTGGGCGTGGCAAAACGTTTTCCGTCTACTGTCGTCTCGATGTGGCAAAGATACTGCCGTTTTATGTTCAGGTATCCGATCACAGCCGGATGGATCTCCATCTGGTATGCGTATTCCTTCCACACATCAAAATCCGGCTCCACCTGGATCATCTTGATCCGGTCCAGAGTCACCACATCAAACTCCCGGACGGATTTATTGTATTCCGGCGGATTACCTGCCGCTATTATGATCCAGCCCTCAGGAATCCGGTGCGTTCCAAAAGTTTTGCACTGAAGAAACTGGAGCATGGCCGGAGCAAGGGTCTCCGACACGCAGTTGATCTCATCAATAAAAAGAATTCCTTCCTTAAGTCCCGTCTCTTCAATCTTATCGTAAATGGAGGCCACGATCTCGCTCATGGTGTACTCCGTCACGGAATACTCCTTTCCTCCATAATTTTTCTTCTCAATAAAGGGCAGGCCCACTGCGCTCTGCCTGGTATGATGAGTGATGGTATAAGCCACCAGACCGATCCGGCACTCTCTGGCCACCTGCTCCATGATCTGCGTCTTTCCCACACCAGGCGGTCCGATCAAAAGCACCGGCCGCTGCCGGATGGCCGGAATGGCGTATTCACCGGTCTCATCCCGGTACAGATATGCCTCAATGGTATCCTTTATCTCTTCCTTTGCCCGTTTAATATTCATGTCTTCTGCTCCTTCCCTGTTCCGCCGCTTTTTGTCTCCCCTGCGCCGATTCTATACTCCCGCGTACCTTTACCACTGCATGCCGTCCCTGGGGATCTCCTCTTCCGGCCAGTCTGCATCCGGATTTTCTTCCATTCTGCCGTTTTGGCGGGCTCCATCAGGATGCGCCGCTCCCGGCTCCGACGGCAGTTCTGTTCCGGATGCCGGTCCCGCGGAAGTTTCTCCAGGGCCATAGGAAATATGCGGTTCTCCCATCAGATCTTCTGCAGAAAGGATCACCTTCATGGCCCAGCCCGGCACGGAAATATCCGTATAATTGTCTTCCAGAAAAACAAAAACCGTATCATAGGGCGGTTTCTTCACCGGGTATACGCCCCGCCCGTCGGTAAAATAAATCAGTCCCCGAAGGCGGCTGAATTCCCCCCGCGTCCGCAGCTCCTCCACATACTGAAAAGCCGGACGAAAATCCGTTCCGCCGAATCCGGAGATGGTAAAATTCTTCATATAAGCCTGGAACTCTTCTTCATTATGAATGGCCGTATCGGAACGGATCTTTTCATCGCACTGAATAATATGAATATTTACCTTCCGGAAATAGCTCTCTGATGCAGAAAGCACCGAACAGGTCTCCTCCAGAAACCGCCGGATCAGCGAGCCGGAACAGGACATGGAAGTATCCAGAACGATGGCAAATTCCTCGATCCTGCGCACTTCTTTGGTCTCCAGCGGCTCAATCAGCGGAAGATTTCCGTACATGGAAAGCCCCAGGGTATAAAAAATCGGATCAAAAGAATCGGGATCCGTCTGCATCTCCTCGCGAAGGACGGAAAATTTCCGCAGAAATGCCCGGTAATCATACCTTTCCCGATTTTCCGCCTGGACCTGCTCCAAAAGATCCCGGTCGGATTCCCCCGGATCCTTCTGTCCGTCCGTCTCAAGGGCCGTCTGGAGCCGTTCCCGATTCTCCTTCCACTGGTTCTGCCGCCGCACCATGCAGCTTTTGGGCATCTCCTGCTCCCAGAGATCATGGTCATCCACCCTGAATTCCTGTATCAGCCGGTCGATCTGCTTCTCCTTAAGCTCCATCGAAACAAGCTCCCGGTAAATCCCCTCTGCCGTAAAGACAGAAAGTCCCCGATTTTTCAGCCGCAGATACGTCTCCCGGCGCAGCATGGAAGGCGGAATGCGGACGCATTTCTGATAAAGACCGTCAATTACCGATTCCATGGCAATGTCGCAGGCCAGATCCCACAGCCGTTTCTCCCGTTTTCCCCGGCCGTCCATATGGCCGAACAGGCAGTGAAACAGCATATGAAGGTACAGGCGGTTCACCAGGACCCGGCTCTTCTGATACTGCTCCAGAAGAAAGTCCGGCCCGTAATAAATCAGGAAGCCGTTGCAGGCCGCCCCCCGCCGTCCCCAGTCCGCCTGGAATCCCAGGCTGCTTAAGGCCACATCCAGATACCGCATGTTCAGATACAATTCATTTCTGGAACTGTTCAGGATCCTTACGCATAATTCCACCTGATCAAGCTCCTCCAGCTGCCTCTGCCTTGTGGGATCAATCATCCTCGTTCCCTTCCTTCCGGGGCGCATGCATCCTGGCATGCTCTTCTTTCAGTTCTTCGTAAAGCTGGTAAAAGGTCCATTCTGCATTGCTTGGCGTAAGCACCGCCTTCAGCGGGATGGGCGGAACGCCGCTTTTTCTCAGGTTATACAGAAGGTAATCCAGCCGCCCTCCGGTAAAATTCCGCATAACAAGGACACTTTCCTGGATCTTCGGCACCGGATTTTCCGCCGCTTCTTCCCCCTGCTTTGCCGGGGTATATCCCGGCAGCCCGGCCAGATAACCGACCTTTTCCATCACCTGGTCCGGTTCCACCCGCCGGATCCGGATGCCCAGACGGACAAATACACTTAAAACCTTTCCGGCACTTTTGGCATCGCCATTATGATAATATAAAACGGATTCCTGTATTTTCTGCATGTTGTTCTCCTTTATTTTCTTCCAAAACCTGTGCAGGTATAATGCCTGCTTCGCACACATTATACCTTGCCCGCGCCCGCAAATCAATGGGAGGCGGGGGAGATGGCGGATAATTTCCGGCATTCTCTGTTGCTATCCGCCGCTCTTCATTCTATACTGAATAATAAGATGCCGGGGCAGGCAAATGCCTTCAGCCCATTAACAAGTCTCTGCATTCCGAAAAAGAAAGGAGGTCCTTCCCATGGACAGCCCTGTATCCAAAAAACAGAATCCGGCATTTCGTACTCTTAGCTACATTCTTCCTTACTGGTACCTGATCCTTGCCGCTACCATCGGAGGCGTGCTGAAACTTACCCTCCCCCTGGTGGTGCCGCAAATGCTCCGGTATTTTACCGACAATCTGCTGCCGCCAGAAAATCCCATGCCGGTTTCCCAGAAGATGCGCATCGTATTCTGGTCCATGATCCTGATCCTGGCCATTTACCTGTTTGTTTACATTCCTGCCACCTACATACGGGAAGTAGGATCCCTGCGTGTGTCCAACCACATCATCCACAAAATGCGCTGTCAGCTGTATGACCGGCTGATCCGCATGTCTGCCGGCTTTCACAATGAAAATGCCTCCGGTCAGCTGGTAAGCCGCATCAACAGCGATGTAGAAAAAGTCCATGATTTTATCTGGAGCGTGGCTACCAATGTCTGGATCGACTCCATTATGTTCGCCATTTATATGGCCCTGATGATCCCCATTAATCCCGGCCTGACCCTGCTTGTCTGCGCCGTCACCCTAAGTTCCATCCTCATTACCCGAAAGATCCGGGAACAGATCCGAAAAAGCGGCCGGAAGCGCCAGGAAGAGCTTTCCTTCCTCTCCGGCTATTTTCAGGAAAGGATGGCCGGCTTCGGCGCGATCCGTCTGTTCCACATGGAAGACTGGGAAAATAACCGTTTCCGGCAGCTCTCCCAAAAGGTTTTCCGGCAGACCAAACGCCAGGATACCTTTTCCTCCCTGGGAACCGCCGTTAACGCCACCTTTTATCTGTTCAATGAAGCTTTGGTGGTGGGCCTCTGCCTGCTTTCCGTTCTCCGGGGAAATATGACTCTGGGAGAAATGCTGGTGTTTTATTCCTATATGGGATACCTTCGGACGCCTCTGAACCGTTTTATTGAGCTGAATGTTACCTATGCCAAAAGTATGGCCGGCATTGAACGGGTTTATGAGATCCTGGATATGCCTCCGGATATTGAGGAAAAGGAAAACTCTCTCACCCTTTCCGATGATGCTCCATTAAATCTCACCTTTCAGCATGTAAGCTTCCGTTACCGCAGGGAAAGTGATGAAAAGGCGCTGAATGATGTAACTTTTACCATTGAGGACGGGCAGAAAGTGGCCCTTGTGGGAAGCAGCGGCTGCGGAAAAACCACAGCAGTCAATCTGATCACCCGGTTTTACGATCCCGATGAAGGCTGCATCCTCCTCTCCGGCCATGATCTGAGGGATTATTCTCTGGCTTCCCTTTACCGCCAGATGGGAATGGTCTTTCAGGACACGGTCCTTTTCTCTGAAACCATCGGCGACAATTTAAAATATGGAAAGCCCGACGCCACCCTCCAGGAAATGGAACAGGCCGCGAAGGCAGCCAACGCATACGAGTTCATTATGAAAACACCGAAACAGTGGGATACGCTCCTTGGCGAGCGGGGCATCGGCCTTTCCGGCGGCCAGCGGCAGCGTCTGGCTATCGCCCGGGTATTTTTATGCAACCCCCGTTTCCTGATCCTGGACGAGGCCACCAGCGCACTGGACTCCGAATCCGAAGAGCAGGTCCAGGCCGCTCTGGACAATCTGATGGAAGGGAGAACTTCCGTCGTCATCGCCCACCGCCTTTCCACCATTGTAAATGCAGACAAGATCATTGTTATGGATCAGGGCCGCGTCGTGGAAACCGGGACCCACCATGAACTTCTGGAACGAAACGGAAGATATGCGGAACTTTATCAGAAACAATTTAAAGATGTGTTAGGAGATGCCCATGAGTTTTGAAAACCGTTTTTACACCACGAAAGAAATGTATGCCGAATACGTCCATAAAATCCTGTGCCGCCGGATTTACCACATGGGGATCCCTCTGACGGTCCTGGCTTTTCTGGGCTGTATCCTGAGTTTTCGCCAAAGGCCGTCCATCGCTGCAGTGGAAGCCGTGTGCGGTATTATCATTCTGGCGGTGCTTCTGGCCGCTCCTCCCATGATGGTCCGGCAGCTGCTGGAAACGGACCGTTCTCTCCACCAGGGAGAACGGCCGGAATGTGTGATCACCTTTGACGAAACTTCCATCCACATGGCGGAAGGAAAGCAGTCCCTTACCCTGGAATACGGCCAGATCAAAGAAGTGTTCCATCTGAAACACAGTACTGCCCTGATGTTTTCCCGGCAGAACGGCATTCTTTATTCGGAAGAAGGATTTACTGTGGGAAATAAAGAAACCTTTGACCGGTTTATCCGGGACAAATGTCCTGATGCACGGTTTCATTGATCTTTGGTTCAAAGAAAGGAGACCCTCTTATGGCGAAAGAAGTTATCCACATCTATGGCGCTTCCGGCTCCGGAACGTCCACACTGGGAAGGTATCTTGGGGATAAGCTTGGATATTTTTTCATGGATACCGATGACTATTTCTGGCTCCCCACAGATCCGCCTTACACCAAAAAGAGAGACAAGGCCCTCCGGCTGGAAATGATGAAACACGACTTGGCCCAAACTGATAAGGCTGTAATTTCCGGTTCCCTGGTGGACTGGGGAGATGAATTGATTCCGCTTTTCACTCTGGCCCTCCGCCTGGAAACAAATACAGAGCTCCGCATTAAACGCCTGAAACAAAGAGAGCGGGAGCACTTCGGCTCCCGCATCGATGTAGGCGGAGATATGTATGAAAATCATCAGGACTTTCTCCAATGGGCTGCTGCATATGACAGCGGCGGCCTTGAGATGCGAAGCAGCGCAAAACATGATGACTGGGAAAAACTGCTGCAATGCAAAAAAGTCGTCCTGGATGGAAGCCGGCCTTTGGAGGAGAACCTGGAGATTATCAGAAACTGCCTGAGGTAAGATACTCACAGTTCAAACCGTCTTCTCTTCTTTCCTGCGCCTGCCCCATCTTCTTTCTTCTCCTGAAAGGATCCTCTCTCCGCTGTCTTTCTGGCATACCGGGCATCCATCAAAATCCCGGTAAACTGTGCCAGCCCTCTCCCGGCCGCCTCAGAGAGCATATCTTCCATGGCAGATTCACTGCACCAGGACGCCAAAGCCGCAAAAGATAAAAGTTCCGTATCCTGTTCTTCTTCCGCAGCCTGAACGATCTCTTTTCCGTGTTCCGCCAGATACTTTTCATAGGTCCCCCTGGCTCCCGGTGAAAGCTGGCAAGGGTAACGAAGCCGGTTTAAGGCCAGCTTTGCCACCAGAAGAGGCTTCTCCTCCACCTGTACATGGGGAAAAAGCCGGTCATAGACCAAAAACTGAAAATCAGTTCCCACAAAAGCGTTCCGGTACATATGACCGCAGCCGTGCATTTCCCGCATCAGGATCCTGGCCGGGGTATTTTCCACCGACTCCTCAAAAAACTCCGGAAAAATCAGCCTGGCAAGAAGATCTCCCTTCTCTGCCCGGTAATCCAGGGTCAGCGTCTGGCGAAGTTCTGCAAGCATTTCCTTTAAGCAGGATTTTCTCCCGGGGATAATCCGGATATCCAGTCTCTGAATGCCGTAGCATCCGGTAAAGAGGCCGGCTCCCAGATCCGTGGCCGTGCTGAATGCGCGGACCTTTTCCAGATTCCCGCATCCATAAAACGCATAAGCGCCGATTTTCCTTAGGGACGAAGGAAGATCAACGGACTTCAGCGCATCGCCGCAGATGGCGGGAAGCGTCGCTTCCCCTCCGGCGGCACCCTTTTCCTGGGCATCCCTTTCCGATTCCTCTTCCGGAAGTTCTCCAATCCACACCGTAAACTTTTCTCCCGGCGTCTCTCTTCTCAATACCGGTGCAAAGGCATAGGCTCCGATCTCCCGCACAGGAAGTCCCTCAATCTCTTCCGGAATTTCCACTTCTCCGTCCCATCCGAAACACCGGCAGATCCGCACCGCCATCCCGTCTTTCCCGGCAGAAGCTTCCGCCCCGGATGCCGTTCCGCCGGTCTCCCGGTCTTCTATCTTCTCATAAAGAATTCTCATTTTTCCTCCAGCTTAATGCCCGCAAGCGCCTGGGCAAAGGCGTTGTTGATGGGCTCAGCGGCCTCCTTCTTCTGCTGGTTTAAGTACCGTGCCACATCCCGTTTGCTGACGCCGGCTCCTTCCTTCTTCCTGCGCTCCTGGAAGGCGGAAAGTTTCTCCTTATGACCGCAGCTGCACACAAAAATCTGCCCGTCGCCCTTTCCCCGCAGTTCCATCCGCTTGTGGCACACCGGGCACCGTGCATTGGAAGTCCGGGAAATGGTCTCTCTGTGACCGCAGGCACGATCCTGGCACACCAGCATCTGGCTGTTTTTCCCTTTTACCAGAAGCATCCGCTTTCCGCACTCGGGGCATCGGGTATTGGTGAGATTATCATGGCGGAAGGTTCCTTCGCCTGCCTTGATCTGATCGATCAGGTCGCCTGCGTATTCCCGGATATCCGTCATAAAATCCGTGCTTTTCAGTCCGCCTTTGGCAATGCGTGACAGCTTCATTTCCCAGTCTGCCGTCAGTTCCGGCTTTTTCAAGTCCTCCGGCACCAGGGTAAGCAGCTGGCGTCCCTTTGAGGTAAGGAATATCTCCTTTCCCCGCTTCTCCACCAGGAAGCTGGAAAACAGTTTTTCAATGATGTCAGCCCTGGTGGCCACCGTACCAAGGCCGCCGGTTTCTCCCAGAGTCTTTGCCATGGCCTTATTGCCGGTCTCCAAGAATGCCGTGGGATTTTCCATGGCCGAAAGGAGGGTGGCCTCAGTAAATGCTGCCGGCGGCTTCGTCTTTCCTTCTGTCACAGTAAAAATCAGTCCGGAAAGTTTATCTCCCTCCTTAAGTTCCGGAAGCGTCTGGTTCTTAAGCTTTTCCCCGTCCATGCCGGATGCGCCGTTTCTTCCCCCTGCCGCCCGGTACGTCCCGTCCAGATCCTCATCCAGATCATCATCCATATCCTCCCAGCCGCTGTCATTTCCCGTCTGGTAAACCGCCTTCCATCCCAGGGCCTTTATAACAGAACCTTTTGCCAGAAAATTCTGACCTCCTGCCGTCACCGTCAGGCTCACCTGCTGGCTTTCATAAGGCGGATACAGAACTGCCAGGAACCGGCGCACCACCAGATCGTAAATCCGCCGCTCATCCACCGTCATGTGATCCAGCTGGACGAACTGCTCCGTAGGGATAATGGCATGGTGGTCGGAAACTTTTTCATTATTTACAAAGAACGGCTTCTGGGGCAGAGGCTTATTTACCACCTGTCCTGCCAGCTTTTTATACGGCCCCACACCGCAGGCCATAAGCCGCTCCCGGATGGTAGGCAGGATATCGCTGCTTAAATACCGGGAATCTGTCCGCGGATAGGTAAGAACCTTGTGATTCTCATAAAGCCGCTGCATGATGTTCAAGGTTTCCTTGGCGGAATAATTAAACCGCCGGTTTGCCTCACGCTGAAGCTCTGTAAGATCATACAAAAGCGGCGCCTGGGACTTTTTCGGCGTCCGTTTGATCTGCATCACCACAGCTTCCGAAGCATCGGCCTGTCCGCCTCCTCTGCCGTTTAATTTACGGCAAAGTTCCTGAATCCGGTCCCGGTCGAAGGAACGGAAACTTTTGGACTTTTCATCCTGCCAGGTTAATGTCAGGGCCGGTCTTGCCGATTTTGCCTGAATGCCGTAATAGGGCTTGGGCACAAAATTTTTGATCTCCTGTTCCCTGGATGCGATCATGGCCAGGGTCGGCGTCTGCACACGGCCGCAGGACAGCTGGGCATTGTACTTGCAGGTCAGGGCTCTGGTGGCGTTGATTCCCACCAGCCAGTCCGCCTCCGCCCGGCACATGGCCGCATGATAAAGGTTATCGTACTCCCGCCCGTCCTTTAAATGGGCAAAGCCCTCCCGGATGGCCTTATCCGTTACCGAGGAGATCCACAGCCGGCGGATGGGCTTTCTGCACTCTGCCTTTTTTAAGATCAGTCTGGCCACCAGCTCTCCCTCCCGGCCGGCATCGGTGGCAATGATGATGTCCTTTACATCCTTGCGGAACAGCTGGGCCTTTACCGCCTGATACTGGCCCGCCGTCTGCCGGATTACCTCCAGCTTAAACGGCTTCGGCATCATGGGAAGGTCCTCCATCTTCCATTCTTTATATTTTTTATCGTAATCCTCCGGGTCCGCCAGGGTCACCAGATGCCCCAGTCCCCAGGTTACCACATAATCGGTTCCCTCGATGGCGCCATTAATCTTTTTCTGGCACTTTAAAACCCGGGCAATATCCCTTGCCACAGATGGTTTTTCTGCGATTACCAATGATTTCATGAATGATTGATTCCTTTCTTTTCCATTCTTTGTTTTCATAATTCAGGCACATTGCTTTCAGTATAAAGCAGTTATAATGGGATTACAATGTTTTATCTGTTATAACTTACAAACTTTTTGGCTCTCTTTTATATCCATGATACCGTAAATAAATGGCATGGCCTCAGAGCAGACCATCCTGGGCCGCAGGATGGTCCACAGCAAAAGCAGGTATATCATAACTTAATATGATATACCTGCCTGATTTTTAAACCATATGCTCCGCCCTACTGCCGCACCTTAATATGCACCTCTCTCAGCTGCATCTCTGTCACCTCTCCCGGCGCTCCGCACATGAGATCCTGAGCGTTTCCGTTCATGGGGAAGGGAATGATCTCCCGGATGTTCTCTTCGTTCCGAAGGAGCATGATCATCCGGTCCACTCCCGGCGCCATGCCGGCATGAGGCGGAGCCCCGAACTGGAAGGCATTATAAAGAGCGCCGAATTTTACCTTCAATTCCTCTTCCGAATATCCGGCAATCGCAAAGGCCTTCACCATAATATCCAGATCGTGGTTGCGCACTGCACCGGAAGATAATTCCACACCGTTGCATACAATATCGTACTGGTACGCCAGGATATCCAGGGGATCCTTGGTGTTAAGTGCCTCCAGTCCTCCCTGAGGCATGGAGAAGGGATTATGGGTAAACACGATCTTCTTTTCCTCCGGATCGTACTCGTACATGGGGAAGTCATTGACGAAGCAGAACCGGTATGCATTCTTCTCGCACAGATCCAGGCGTTTTCCCAATTCCGTGCGGATCTGTCCGGCCAGCAAAGCCGCACGCTCTTCCTTATCGGCAATAAAGAAGATGGTATCTCCCGGCTTCAGTCCGGCGATTTCCGCCATTTCTCCCTTAAACTCTTCCGGGATAAATTTATCGATAGGGCCCTTATAGCTCATATCCTCCCCTACCTCCAGATACCCCAGTCCGCCCATGCCGATGGAGACGGCAAACTTAAGAAGCTTTTCATGAAAGCCCTTGGACATCTCCGCATGGACCCGGATGGCCCGGACTGTCCTTTTGTGGAAAGGCTTAAAGGTACATTTCTGAAAGAAATCCGTCACATCCACAATCCGCAGGGGATTCCTCAGATCCGGCTTATCCGTGCCGAATTCCAGCATGGCCTGCTTATAGCTGATCACCGGGTAGGGACCCTCCGTAACCTGACTTCCCTCCGGCGCAAATTTCTTAAAGGCCGCCGTCAGCACTTCCTCGCCGGCCCGGAACACATCCTCCTGGGTGGCAAAGCTCATCTCAAAATCCAGCTGATAAAATTCACCTGGAGACCGGTCGGATCTGGCATCCTCATCCCGGAAGCAGGGAGCGATCTGGAAGTATTTATCAAAGCCCGATACCATCAGGAGCTGCTTATACTGCTGAGGCGCCTGGGGCAGGGCGTAGAATTTTCCTTTATGTCTGCGGGAGGGCACGATGTAATCTCTGGCCCCCTCCGGAGAGGACGCACACAGGATCGGCGTCTGGATCTCCAGAAAGCCCATCTCCGTCATCTTCTGACGCAGAAAACGGATCACCTGGGAGCGGAAAATGATATTGTCTTTTACCTTGCGGTTTCTTAAGTCCAGATAGCGGTATTTTAACCGCAGATCCTCCCGGTTTTCTTTGGAAGTCATAATCTCAAAAGGCAGTGTCTGGCGCACCCGGCCCAGAATTTCCACCTGGTGAGCCTCCAGCTCGATGGTTCCGGTGGGAATCTTCGGATTATAGGTGTCGGCATCCCGGTGCTCCATCTTTCCTTCGATGCTGACGCAGTCCTCCTTTACCAGACCTTTCAGCAGACTGGTGTCCCGCATGACTACCTGCAGCACGCCATACATGTCCCGAAGGTCTACGAAGGATACACCGCCGTGATCCCGGATATTCTCCACCCATCCGGCCACCTTCAGAGTTTTTCCCACATCTTCTTCTCCTAATTTGTCAATGGTTCGGTCACGGTAAATGTTTGATTTGTTCATAAGCTCCTCCTTCAAATGGGATTTCCAGTATGTGCTGTCCGGGACGGGCGGCTGAAGTTTTCGAACAAAGTTTTCTGTCAAATAAAAAAACCGCCCGTCCTGAACAAACGCTCAGGACGAACAGTCTATATGTCCGCGGTACCACCTGAATTACTGTCTTGCAGTCTCTCACTGGTTGAAAAACCTTGCTGTATATCGCACAGCGCTCGGCTCCCTTACTGCCCGCCTCTTCCCAGTTCCGGCTTCCGCGCTCATCGCGCTGCGCCGTCTTTGCTTTCGCCGGTTCCTTAAGGCAGGGTTCTGTTCGCAGCTGTTAGAGTGTTATTCACGCAAATTCACTTTGCGAAGTTCTCACTGTCCTTCACTCACTGGGAACGATAAGATGCGCTACTTCTCTCCGTCATCGCCATTGCACAGATTATAGCGTGAGTGTTTTTCAATTGTCAATGGCAAAATCAAGATTATTTAAAAATTCGAATCCAATCCCTCAAAATCCCTGCCTTTTTTCGGCGTTCTCTTAACAATCTTAAGTTTCCAGGTCCTTATCCCTTCACTGCGCCGGCCGCCACACCCTTTATGATGTGCTTCTGACAGGAGAGATAGAAGATAATGACGGGAATTACTGCCAGGATCAGCGCCGCCATAATGGCTCCCATATCCACCCGGCCATAACTTCCCTTCATGTACTGAATAGCGATAGAGATAGTCTTATATTTATTCAGATCCAGCACCAGGTAAGGCAGGAGGAAATCGTTCCAGATCCACATAGTCTCAAGGATTCCCACAGAAATATAGGTGGGCTTCATGATGGGAAGCACCACTGAAAAGAAAGTCTGAATCGGCGTACAGCCATCAATCAGGGCCGCTTCCTCAATCTCCAGAGGAATGGATTTGACGAAGCCGCAGAACATAAACACCGCCAGCCCCGCACCGAATCCCAGATAAATGATCATGATTCCCCAGGGGGTATTTAAGCCCGTCCGGTCCGCTACCAGAGAGAGGGTGAACATAACCATCTGAAATGGCACCACCATGGAAAACACACACAGAAGGTACAGCATCCGGGTAAAACCCGTCTGCACCCGGGTAATGTACCACGCGCACATGGAGGTACAGAGCAGGATCAGCAGCACCGATCCCACCGTGATAAACACGGTCCAGCCAACCGACTCCAAAAGTCCGTATTTATCAATGGCTGTCACGTAATTTTCCAGGCCGTTCCAGGTCTTTTCCGATGGAAGGATAAAAGGCTGCTTATTGATATAAATTTTTTTCTTAAATGAGTTCATGAGCACAATCAGGATCGGCGTAATGTAAATCAGTCCCAGCACAGTAAATATACAGGTTCCTGCCGTACTCCACATACTTTTCCGCTTCATCACTGCTGCACCTCCTTGGATCGGGTTGCTTTTAACTGGATCATACTGATGGCCACCACAATCACGAAGAAGATAACCGCCTTGGCCTGGCCCACACCTTCCCAGCCGGTACGTCCGTAAAAGGTATTAAAGATATTTAATGCCATCATCTCCGACATCTTGGAGGGCTCGCCCGCCGTCAGAGACAGGTTCTGATCGAAAAGCTTGAATCCGTTGGTAAGGGATAAAAACATGCAGATGGTGATGGACGGCATCATCATGGGGATGGTTACCTTAAAAAGCCTCTGGATCCGGGTGGCCCCGTCGATCTGGGCCGCCTCCGTCACATCTCCCGGTATGGCCTGCAGTCCTGCAATATAGATGATCATCATATAGCCGATCTGCTGCCAGCTCACCAGGATGATCAGGCCCCAGAATCCGTACCATTCGTTTAAGGCCAGGGCCGTGCTGTAGTGAGACAGGATTCCGTTAAAAATCAGCTGCCAGATATAGCCCAGCACGATTCCGCCGATCAGGTTGGGCATAAAAAAGATGGTTCTGAAGATATTGGTTCCCCGCATCTCCTGGGTCAGCGCCGCCGCCAGGGCAAAGGCGATCACATTGATCACCGCCAGCGATACCGCTGCAAAAAGAGCCGTATACCAGAAAGAATGACGGAACACCGTATCCTGAAACGCCTTTACATAATTGGACAGTCCCACAAAGTGCGCATCGGTAACTGTGGTAAATTCACAGAACGACAGCCCGATTCCCATGACAAAGGGAATGATGAAGCCGAGAATAAACGCGCAGAAGGTAGGAAGCACAAAGATCGGCATATAACGTTTCATCGCTTTTTCCATAAAAAGCCCTCCTCTTAAAAAGCGGCGTTCAGACTGTTTTCTGCCCGCCGCTTCCTGCTTATATCCTGTTTGCTGCTTTTTCGCGGAATTACTTGGATGCCGCTGCTTCTGCAGCCCAGCCGTCCACGAATGCCGTCACTACCTGCTGCCATTTCTCATCGGTCTGATCTGCGGCATAAGCGGTAAGAGCAGAGCCTACGCCGTTTTTCCACTCCTCAGAAGGCATGGTGGAGAATACCCAGGTTACCGGAGTCTTTCCTTCTTCCAGGTACTTATTGGCCTCATTTACCAGAGTGTTTTCGGATTCCAGATTGGACTTAAAGGGAATGACAAATCCCATATCCTTACACATGGCCTCTACGCCTGCCTCAGAAGTCACACACCAGTACATAAAATCCAGGGTAGCCTGAATATCTTCCGGAGCAGCCTTTGCGTTTACGCACCAGTAGTTCTCTGTTCCGGTGCAGACGCCCTGATTTTCCTCGCCGTCAACGCCGATGTAGATAGGAAGGATTCCCAGGTTCTCATCTCCTACATCTGCGATGTTGTTGTACTCCCAGGTACCGTTCTGATAAAATACTGCATCTTCCATCACGAAATCTGCCGTAGCGTCATCTGCCGTCTTGGTAGAAATCTCCGTAGGCGCGCATACCGCGTTATTAATGTACAGATCCCAGATCTGGCGGTAATTGTCCAGATAGGTTCCCTTGATGGCGTCTGTATTGTCGATGCCTTCATCCTTGTACTCGTAGTAAATGGGGATGTTGGCCAGATGGGTCTTGAATCTCCAGTCAGAGGAGCCGTCCATACCGGCTGAGGTAAAGGCAGAGAATCCAAGTTCCTCTTTTCTGCTGGTGATATCTTCCGCCACCTTCTTAAGGCTCTCAAAATTGGTAATGTCCGCTGCAGTGTATCCGGCTTCCTCTAAAAGGGCCTTATTGTAAATAATTCCGTAGTTTTCCACTACATAGGCAATGCCTGCCATCTTGTCTCCGTCCATGAGCGCAAAGCTGTCGTTTGTCAGCTCACCGGCAATGTCCGAACCGGTCAGATCGTAACAGTAATCCTTCCAGCTGGCCAGTCCCACCGGACCGTTTACCTGGAAGAGAGTCGGCGCATCGGTCTTTGCCATCTCGGATTTTAAGGTCTTTTCGTACTCACCGGAAGCCGCCGTAAGAACCGTCACCGGAACGCCGGTCTCCTCTGTGTAGGTTTTGGCCAGCTCCTGCCAGTACTCGTCTGCCTCCGGCTTAAAGTTCAGATAATAAACAGAACCTTCTGCCGTCTCGCCTGCCTCCGCCGCTGCAGAGACCGTCTCTGCGCCTCCATTTCCGGAAGCATTGCCGGAGGATGAATCTCCGGAAGAAGAGCTTCCGCAGCCTGCTGCCAGCCCTGCCGTCATCGCGCCTGCCAGTAACACCAGTAATGCTTTTCTTTTTTTCATATCGTCCCTCGCCTTTCTGAAAACCTTTTTGCTTGTTTTCTGTGTTCTGGGACTATTATAGCAGGGCGCAGAAAAGACCGATAACAAATACAAAACCTGGACTATCAAAAAAAATACCTTGTTTTTTACTGCTCTTCCAGAAATCTTCTGATGCTTTCATCCTCCATTTCCGTAAACTCCTCCGGGCTGATCTTCCCGGCAATCAGTTCCGGCAACGCTTCTGCCAGAGTCTCCTCCTGGAGAATGGAATTCCACTTTACCTGATAGTTGGGCACCAGTTTCGGATTGTTTTTATATGCCTGGATATAATCCCGCTCCGCCGGGATAAGTGCTTCCCCCTCCCTGGCAAACAGCGCTTCCCGCTTTTCCATATCCAGCCGTGTCCGAAGCTTAAAAAGAGCCGCAGCACCTTCCTTTACCTCATGGCTGTAACTGGACACAATGGCCCATCCAAACGTCTCCGGCGATGAGATCAGCCGGTTTTCCGGGAACGGGGCAAACCGGGTCTTTTCCTGCCACCCCTCCGGGATCTGGTCCATCATCCAGTAGCCGTTTGGGATCATCGCCGCCTTTCCCGAGAAAAAATTTTCGTAAGATACATCAAAATCCGAGTACAGCGCATCCTCTGTTGTATAGGAAAACAGCCGTTTCAGGGTCTCTGCAATACGGACACCGGTTTCATTCTGGTACGTCTCCGGATAAAGCTGTTTCATAAATTCCTCGCCCTCTGCCGTGGACGCCGCCTCCGCCGTGGCTAAAAGCATAGGAGCCCAGGCTGTCCCCTCCGTGTGAAGAGCCAGAGGCGTAATCCCATGGCTTTTCAGCTTCTCACAGCAGTCCCAGAATTCCTCCCAGGTTTCCGGAAAGCGCCGGATCCCCGCCTGGGCAAACAACTCCTCATTCCAGAATATACCGGAACAGGAAAACGCCGCAGTGCTGATGGGGCCCAGATAGATTTTTCCGTCCTCCTCGCTGCAGGATTCCAGGACGGAAGGCTCGATCATAGCCTTCCACTCTTCATCTCCGTAAATCAGCGGAGTCAGATCTTCGATCCTCTCATCCTGAATCATCATATCATAAAAGGCCGGAAGCATACGCAGGTCCGTGATTACCGCCGGAAGAGTATCGGTTACATTCTGACGTTTCAGATTCTGCCGGTACTCTTCCTCCGTCTCCATAATCCATTCCACATCCGCCTGCCAGGTTCCCTCATAAGTTTCATTAAAGGTATTGATCAGCTCTTCCTCATTCCGGATTCCCGTGGAAGAATCCACGATCAGGATTACGGGGATGCTGACTTCCCCGCTGTCTGCCTCTGTATATTCCGGATTCCCGGCACAGCCTGTAAGCATGGCAGCAGAAAGAAAAAGGAGAGCTGCCATGCTGCCGATCCCTGCGCCATTTCTTCCTTTCCCTGCATTCTGTTTATTCTTCGTCATCCTCTGCCCTTTCTCCTCCCGGTATCCTGATGGTGCAGCTGGTTCCTTCTTCTTCTGCCTTAAAGAAAAGTCCCGCCTGGTCCCCATACTTAAGCCGCAGCCTGGTGATGATATTTACCACCCCGTAGCCGTGCTTTTTATCCGGGAAGCAGGTTTTTAACCGGGAGACCGCCATGCCGTTCATCTCATTGATCTTCTTTTCCATCTCTGCTTCTATGGGCGTGCCGTTATTATACACGGTAAGGTATAATACCTGGTCCTCCTCCCTTACCGAAATCCGTATCTGTCCGCCTTCAAAAATATCCTGAAATCCATACTTCACCGCATTTTCTACCAGGGGCTGCAGAATCAGCTTCAGCACTCTGGTTCTGGATGCATCCACCTGGCAGTCAATCTCATAGGAAAACAGATCTACATTGCGGATCTGCTGGATTTCCATGTAACTTTTCACATTTTCCAGTTCATCTTCCACCGTCACAATCTCGCTGCCTTTGCTTAAGGACAAACGAAGATAGCGGGAAAGGGCCTGAATCATCCGCATGGTTGTTTCCTCCCGGTTAATCCGGGCCAGCATATAGATGGTATCCAGGGTATTATAAAGAAAATGAGGGTTGATCTGGCTGATCAGCATATTTAACTCCGCCGTGCGAAGTTCCCGCTCCTGGTCTTTAATCTCCTGAAGCAGCTGCTTAATGTTGCTTACCATCTCATTGTAAGAACGGCCGATCTCATCCAGTTCCGTGTTGGTGTGGAGTTCAATGGTCCGCTCAAAATTCGTCCCGTCGAATTCCGTCATGGCCTCCTTTATCTCCTGGATGGGCTTTGTAAAACGCTTGGAAAAGTAAATACTTAAGATCACCGCCGCGCCGATCACCAAAAGGTAGATTCCTCCAAGAACGAAAAAAACCGGGATCAGCTCCTGGTTTAACACCCTGGCCGGCACAAAGGAAAATACCACCAGACCGCTGTCTGCCTCCCTCCAGGCACTCAGCACGCCGCCTTTCACCGGCTCACCGGCCAAAAACAGTCCCGCTCCTTCCGTTCCGGCAATCTTCTCCGTAATTTCCTGATGGATTTCTTCTTCCTGGAAATCCCTTTGAGAAAAGGAGGGATCCCTTGGGGCCGTCCCGTGGGAAACCGCTTCCGCAAAAGTTTCGTCCGGCGAGGAAAAGAAGCAGAACTGTCCCCGCTCATCCAGGATCCCCACTGCCGCTTTCAGATTCTTCTCCCGCCCCTGGTCCGCAATCTCCTCAAAAAGAGCCTCGTCCATCTTAAAAAAGAGCATTCCCGGCTCATGGGCGTAATCCATGCTTCTTACATACCGCCCGATAAAAAGTGCGTCGCGGTCTGTTCCAAACAGCGTATCCTTTGTCCAGAACCACTGAGTCTTAGCATATTCCAGGCCCAGGTATTCGCGAAATCCGCTCTTTTCAATATCTTCATAGGTTACATTGGAATAGGACCGGCTGTATACATTCCCTTTATTATCTGCATAGCAGTAATCAGCCACATATTCCAGGCCAATGTAGGCAAAGTATTTGCTCAGAGCAATGTGGTTCACCTCTTCCAGCCCCTGACTCTGAAGGCTTTTCTGTACATCCTCATAAAGAATGCATTCCGCCGTAGCCTCATCGCTTTTCCGGCACAGATTCTCCAGGGCAAGGCCCATCTTCTCTGTAGTAAATTCGTACTGATCCACCACCGCCTGCGTCAGACGCCGCTTCACACTCAGCACTACCCCCAGACTGGAAAGGAGCAGGGCGAGGCCTAAAAGGGCGATGGTGTATTTCAGATACCGTTTCTGGATTCCTGACCGTTTCTTGTGTTTTATCATGAGTGATATTCCTTTTTATATTCACTGGGGAGTTTTCCGGTGTACTGTTTAAACAGGTGGGAAAAATAAGACAGATTATGGATCCCCACTGCATCACAGATCTCCCCGATACTGCCGTTCCCCGCTTCCAGAAGCTTCCTGGCCTTCTCCATCCGCTGCTGCATCAGATACTTTTTAAACGTCATGTGAAAGGTATTCTTAAACACCCGTCCGAAATAGACCGGATTCAGGTAAATATGTGCCGCCACAGATACAATGGACAGATCCTCATCCTGAAGATGCTCATCGATATACGCCACCGCTGCAGACATATACTCCTTAAAATACCGGGTCTCATCCTGCTCCGCCGCTTTCTGCCGGGCCTCTGCCGCACTGCATAAAATTTTATAGCACACATCCACGGCTCTGGCTGCGTTCAGTTCCTGAAGGTGATAATAATAATTCTGAAATTTCTCCTTGATCTCATCCGTCAGACCGTACGTGTCCCGAAGCATAAATTCCGTTTTCACCATAAGTCGGTGCAGATCGCTGCACTGCTGCTCTTCATCATCCGGAAGACTGTAGATAAACTGAACGAAGGCTTCTTTCAATACCTTCAGGCTGTTCTTCCGAAGGGCATTGATGATGAGATTCTCGCTGTCCTCATAAAGACCGGCAGGTTTTCCCTCACTGACTTCCACTTCCTCCGATGCGGTGAAAGCGCTGGCGCCGGACACACTTGCCAGGTGAAACAGGCTCCTGGCTTCTGCAGCGCTCCTCTTTATCCCGGCGATTCCCTTGTAAGGCTTGGAAATCGCAGCTGCCACCGGGCTCTTTTCTTCCTTCTTCACCCGCTCCAAAAGTCCCTTTAATTCCCGGACTGCGCCGTTGTCAGATGTCCGGATCACAAAAAGACAGCCCTCTCCCTCACTCTCTGACTTCCAGAAAATATACCGGTTTCCAATGGCCTCCTCCAGATGTTTTAACACGGCAAAACGGGAAGCTTCATATTCCAGGGAATTGGTAATCTTATAAGACAGGTCGATATCCACGCATACGCCAATGAAATATTCGTCATTTCCCGGCATCTCCCCGAGTGTCCGAAAGACCTCCTCCACCTGCTCTTCGGGAATCCGGTTCTGTATGTATTTCTGTATCACCAGCTGGAGGAAGCTTATCCGGTCTTTTACCATCAGTTTTTCCCATCTCTCATACCGCTCTTCATTTTCCAGCTGTTCCATACACACCTTATAGGCGCTCTGCATAGTCTCCCGGAGCTTCTCGTCCTCGATGGGCTTTAACAGGTAGGCAAATGCCCCCAGATCACAGGCCTGCTGGGCATAATCAAAATCCCGGTATGCACTCAGCACGATGAACAGGCATTCCAGATCTGTTTTCTGGATCTCTTCCATCACCATCAGGCCGGTGATCTGCTTCATCCGGATATCCGTAAGCACCACATGAGGCCTGGTTTCCTTAATCACCCGGATAGCCTGCTCTCCGCTCTGGGCCGTGCCCGCTACCTTAAATCCCATTCCCGCCCAGTCATAGGTTTCCAAAAGCCCCTGCAGCAAAATCGGCTCATCATCCACAATAACCAGCTTTAATAATTTCATCATACTCCTCTTCCATCCGTCTTTACCTTGAAAGTCCTGCCGCCGAATAGGCGGCATGTATTCAGAGATGCCAAATGCGCCGCCATGGCTTCATGGGATGATTGTCCATTCGATGCCGGCGCATGAAGGTTTATACTGATTTTAAGTCTTTTCCCGTGGATGCTTTAACAAAAACCATACACTCCATGCAAAAAAATAAACAAATCCCTTCCAGGTTCGATCCCCTTATTTCTTTACATAAGGCCGCACATACTTCCTTTCTCCGAAAATCAGATATTCCTTACGGTAATTCCCCCACCAGGTACTGCGTTCTTCCTTTGGACCGGTAAAATAAAACGTAGAAAATAACATTTCCGTCTCGTTCAGTCCCGCCGCAATGGAAAGAAGGTCCTTTTCCAGAGGAAAAATCACCTCTCCCGGCCTGCTGCGCCCTTTCAGATCAGAAAGGTATCGTTTCTCCTCCTCACTTAACACCCCAAGGATCTTCTCCCTTGCTTCGGATTCCAGCTGGAAATAATAAAAATCACAAAAGGCCCGCCCAGGTCCCATATCCTTCATTTTCTTTTCTGCAGCCAGGCAGGCCGCTTTTTTATCCATCCTGCAGCTTTCCCAGAAGTACCGTTCCGGATTTTGCATGCCCTGAGAAATATTCTCAAAATAAATGACACCAAGCGCTTTCAATTCCTCCGGCCTCATATTTTCCCTCCCCTGAACATAAAAATCCGGCAGAACACACCTTCATCTTCATGTGTTCTGCCGGTCACGGTGAAAAAAATGGACCCGATGGGATTCGAACCCACGGTCTCTGCGTTGCGAACGCAGCGCTTTCCCAGCTAAGCTACGAGCCCGTCCTGAGTATTATAACTCTAAATTTCAGCTAATACAAGTAATTTTTTACCGGGCCGGAGATTTTCCTCCTGAACTGCTGCGGCTTGCTTCCTGTACTTCTTCCTTCTGTGCACAGGTCTTGACGCCATCCCGGATGTTTCGTATACTGAAATCATGGAAAGTACAAAAACAATTTATGACATTGCAAAAGAAGCCGGCGTATCTGCCAGCACGGTCTCCCGGGTGGTAAACAACAAACCGGGAATCCATGAAAAAACCAGGAAAAAGGTACAGGCTCTCCTGGAAAAATACAATTACAGCCCAAACGAAGCCGCAAGAGGTCTTGTCACCCAGTCCTCCCGCATCATCGGCATTCTGATTGAAGACATCCGGGTGGCCCATCATACCGAAGCCGCCTATGTGATCGAGCAGGAGCTGACACGCCGGGGCTATACCTGCATTACCTTAAGTACAGGACCGGATCCCGAGCGAAAAGCCGAATGCATCCGTATTCTGGAGCAGCGTCGGGCAGAAGGCGCAGTCCTCATGGGTTCCATGTTTGGGACTGAGAGCGTGGAAGAAAGCATTCGCGAACACCTTCCCCATGTGCCCATCGCCATGGCAAACGGCTGGCTGGATCTGCCCAATGTGTATGCCGTCCTTGCTGACGAAGCACACGGCGTAGAACAATGTGTGGAACTCCTGGCAAAGCAGGGCAGGAGACGCCTGGCTTTTGTAGAGGATCTGGATACCCCCTCCAACAGCAGCAAAAAACAGGGCTTTCAGACTGCCATGCTGCAGCTGGGAATTCCGAAAGATAAGCAGCTTCTTTACTGTGCCTATCAGAAACCGGGGGGCGATTCTGATCCGGAAAATACAATTTACCGGGGACGGGAAGCCACTGAACGGATCCTGAAAGAAAATCCCCAGATAGATGGCATCGTTTACTCTGTGGATCTGCTGGCAGTGGGCGGGCTCCAGGAACTAAAAAATCACGGCAGGAAAGTTCCCGAAGATGTGGCCGTGATCGGCATTGACAATACCCTTTACGGCAAAATCTGTACGCCCCAGCTGACCTCCCTGGATAATAAGCTGGTGGAAGTCAGCAGAAACGCCTGTCGTCTGCTCCTTAACGCCATGGAAAAACGGGAAATATCCCATAAAATGCTCCTTAATACGGAAATCATCATCCGTGAAAGCACCTGAAGGCCGGAGTCTTTTTCCCGAACAAAGCTCTGGCCTTTTCTTTTCTCGCCCGCCTCTTCCTTCCGGGCAAAGACAAAAACGCAGTTATACATCGATTGCAAATACATTTTGCAGAGTTTGTCATTTTTCATAAACATCTCTCCGGAAAAACGTAAAAAATACCTATTGATTAAGCAGCATTGGTCTGTTATTCTATATTCAGATTTGGCAATCGATTGCAAAAACACTGCAGTCCTTTTGTCCCCCAGAACGCAGCAGCTTATGACAGTCTGCAGATCAATCAGGAAAGGAAAATAATTATGAGAATCCCATACGAAACAATGGTAAATGAATTTAAGCGGGTATTAATGAAATACGGTTTTGAAGAAAGCCGCGCCCAGGATGCGGCAGTTATCTTTGCCGAGAATTCTCTGGCCGGAGTCTACTCCCACGGCTTAAACCGGTTCCCCAGAGTAATCGAATATCTGAAAAAGGGCGAAATCGACCCGAAAGTGCAGGCTGAATGTGTGCTTTCCATAGGCGCCTTCCAGCGCTGGGATGGCCATCGGGGATTCGGCCCCTTAAATGCCAAACTGGCCATGGACCGGGCAGTGGAGCTGGCAAAGCAGTTTGGCATCGGCATCGTCGCTCTGGGAAACAACAATCACTGGATGCGGGGCGGAAGCTACGGCTGGCAGGCCGCCGACCAGGGCTGCATCGGCATCTGCTGGTCAAACACCTGCCCCAACATGCCTGCATGGGGCGGCATTGACCGTAAGATCGGAAATAACCCCCTGATCTTTGCCGTTCCCAGAAGCAATGGCGAACACGTTGTCATTGACTGCGCCGTATCCCAGTTTTCTTACGGGAAGCTGGAGGACTGCCGGTTAAAGGGAATCTCCCTTCCTGTTCCCGGCGGTTATGATACCAAGGGAAATCTGACCACGGACCCGGCGGAAATCGAAAAGACCCGCCGTGTGCTTCCCATGGGTTACTGGAAAGGAAGCGGAATCTCCATCGCCCTGGACCTGATCGCCACCATACTCTCCAACGGAAATTCCGTGCACAAGATCGGCACCTTCGGAGATGAAGTGGGCCTTACTCAGATCATGATCGCCATTGATCCCGGAAAAGCAAATTCCACGGAGCTGACTGATCAGATCGTCAATGACATTATTAATGACGTAAAGACCTCTGTCCCGGAAAAGGAAGGCGGACAGGTTTATTATCCCGGAGAACTGGCACTAAAAAACATGCGGGAAAATATGGAACTGGGCATTCCGGTTATTGAAGAAAAGTGGAATCAGGTTCTTGCCATGTAAAATATAACCGCTATCTGCCGGATAGCAGCGTCACATTTATCCGGGCCGTTCCACATCAGAATTTGACATTCGCCTGATTCCATGTTACCCTTACTCTGATGGTCTGCCGCCGGATAGGCGGCATGTATTCAGGGATGCCAAATGCGCCGCCAGACTTTCATGGGATAACTGGTGCGTCGCCCGCCGGCGCATGATGGTTTTCTGTTCATCTGTCCACCCCGGAAGGCCGGAAACGGCCTTCCTTATTGTTCAGAAAAGAGGTAATCGTCATGGAACTGCTTCAGCTTCGCTACTTTCTTGCCGCCGCCGAGTATCAGCATATCACCCGTGCTGCAGAACATCTGCAAATCGCACAGCCGGCCTTGTCCCAGGCCATCCACCGTCTGGAAACGGAACTTGGCATGCCTTTGTTTGAACGGAAAAGCCGGAGCATCGTGCTGAATAATGCCGGAAAACTTCTCCAGAAACGCCTTCTTCCCATCATGGATGCTCTGGACCGGATTCCGGAAGAGCTTCAGGAATACCGTTCCCAGACTGCCCACACCATTCACCTTCGGATCCTGGCAGCCTCTGCGCTGATCACCAACCGGATCATCGCCTACCGTGCCCTGCGGCCAGATGTAAACTTCCAGCTTTACCAGGCAGAGACACACGCCTCCTATGATCTGTGCGTTTCCGCAGTCCGGGCAGACCGGAAGGAAGAGCAGTCTCCCGATGACATGATTATGCTGGAAGAAGATCTTTATCTGGCTGTTCCGGCCAACTCGCCTTTCGGCAGGAAAGATTCTATCCGCCTTTCCGAAACAGGCAATGCAGGCTATATCTGCCTGGCCGGCTCCCGCCCCATCCGCCAGATCAGCAACAGCTATTTTGCGGAAGCAGGAATTTCTCCCAGAATCATTTTTGAAAGCGACACCACCGAGTCCGTCCGGAATCTGATCGCGGCAGGAATTGGCATCGGATTCTGGCCTCAGTACTCCTGGGGGCCTCTCACCGGTGAATTCGGCCCCCTGGCTCCCGGCTCTCCGGTAAAGCTCCTTCCCATCACCGGCCAGATCTGCAGACGCCAGATTATTCTCAAATGCTCCCCTGAGGGAAGAGAGAATCCGGTGGTCATGGACTTCTGCCGTTTTCTGGTAGAAAATTCCCACTGGCTGTAAAATCCTTTGCCGGCAGGCAAACGCTCCACATGAGACAGGGCAGCCTGCTCCCTTCCGGAGTTTGGCTGCCCTGTCCGATATTCTATATGTTCTTATATTCGCTTTCCCGCTTTCCCTTAAGCCGGGCAATGGCCCGCACCATGGAAGCCTGGGACATCTTAAATTCCCGGAGACTCTGCTTCTGGCGCATCTGTTCTTCAGCACGCTCCAGAGCCTGTCTGGCCCTGACTTCGTCAATATCCTCCGGCCGTTCTGCAGTATCCACGATTACGGTCACACGGTTATTGGCTACCTGAACGATACCCAGCCCCACAACAGCCTTCCGCCACTGTCCATTGCTCTCCGGTGTCCGGAAGCGCAGCTCACCTTCCTGTATGGCAAGGATCATGGCCTCCCGGTGGGGAAGGATCCCCACCTCACCGTCATGGGCCGGAACCACCAGAGCCTCGCAGCTTCCGTTAAAAAACACATGATCGCTGGCTACGATCTTAAGCCAGAATGTCGACATAATCTTTAGCTTTCCTTTCTTTCCATTGACTTTGCTTTCTCGATCACATCATCAATGGTTCCCACATTAAAGAACGCACCTTCAGGATAATCATCCATTTCTCCGTCAATAATGGCCTTAAAGCCCCGGATCGTCTCCTTCACCGGCACATATTTTCCCGGAACGCCGGTAAAGTTCTCCGCCACGTGGAATGGCTGGGACAGGAAACGCTGGATCTTTCTGGCACGGCTTACGGTCAGCTTATCCTCCTCAGAAAGCTCCTCCATACCCAGAATGGCAATAATATCCTGCAGTTCCTTGTATTTCTGAAGCATCTGCTGTACCTTGTTGGCTACCTCGTAATGCTCCTTTCCCACTACATCCTCCTCCAGGATACGTGAGGTGGATTCCAGCGGATCTACTGCCGGGTAAATTCCCTGCTCCACAATCTTACGGGAAAGTACCGTAGTGGCATCCAGATGGGCAAAGGTGGTGGCCGGAGCCGGGTCTGTCAGGTCATCGGCCGGCACATAAACAGCCTGTACGGAAGTAACGGAACCGTTCTTTGTGGATGCAATCCGCTCCTGCAGCTCACCCACATCCGTAGCCAGCGTAGGCTGATATCCAACTGCAGATGGCATTCTTCCCAGAAGGGAAGATACCTCTGATCCAGCCTGAACAAAACGGAAAATATTATCGATGAAGAGAAGTACGTTCTGATTCTTCACATCGCGGAAATACTCTGCCATGGTCAGTCCCGTTTCTGCCACCCGCATACGGGCTCCCGGCGGCTCGTTCATCTGACCGAACACCAGCGCCGTCTTATTTAATACGCCGGACTCCTTCATCTCCGTCCAAAGATCGTTTCCTTCACGGGAACGCTCTCCCACGCCGGTGAAGATCGAATAGCCGCCGTGCTCCGTAGCAATATTGGTAATCAGCTCCTGGATTAACACCGTCTTTCCCACGCCGGCGCCGCCGAAGAGGCCGATCTTTCCGCCCTTAGCGTAGGGGGCCAGCAGATCGATTACCTTAATTCCCGTCTCCAGCATCTCCACTACGGGACTCTGGTCCTCAAAAGAAGGCGGATCCCGGTGAATCACCCATTTTTCCTCACCTTCCAGACTCTCGCCGCCGTCAATGGTCTCACCCAGGACATTAAACAGGCGTCCCAGGGTCTTTTCTCCCACCGGCACCTGAATTCCTGCACCGGTAGGCTCCACCTCCATATCCCGGCAAAGGCCCTCGCTGGAAGCCAGCATAATGCAGCGGACCGTCTCATTTCCGATGTGCTGCGCCACCTCCATGACGGAACGCCTGCCATTATTGTCTACCACCAGGGCATCCTTGATATGAGGAAGATCATGATCTTCAAAAGCCACATCTACCACAGGTCCCATGACCTGCACGATTCTTCCTTTGCTCATAATGTTCTCCTTTTTCCGCGTTGATTGCTTCCCGGCCATTCCCTAACTTCTGGATTTCTTCCTCTGGGCTCTGGCTCCGCCTACCACTTCCGTGATTTCCTGGGTGATAGCCGCCTGCCGCATCCGGTTATATTCCACCGAAAGGTCATTTAGCAGGGCGCTGGCATTGTCGCTGGCCGTCTGCATAGCCATCATTCTGGCATTCTGCTCGCTGCAGAAAGATTCCACCAGCGCACCGAAGATAAAACCAGTAACGTAATTGGGAACTACATGGTTCATAACCTCTTCCGGTGAAGGAACCATCCGGATGTCCTCCTGGTAAATGTCCGCCGGCACGGCAATACCGCCGAAATCTTCACGCTTTAAGGGCAGAAGCTGCACAAGCTGGGCCTCCATCTTCATGCTGTTCACCATCTGCGTATACAGAATCCATACCTCATCCAGCCGCTTCTCCTCATAATCTTCCAAGACCGTCGAGGAAATCAGCCTGGCCCGGTGCATGGTGGGATTTTGTACCGTGTAATGAAACTGCTCCTCCACCGGAATATGCCTGGATGCAAAATACTGCCTTCCCAGTTCCCCCACTACATAAAGGTGGTTATTGTGTCCCGATTCCATCCACTGATGGGCCATCTTCAGCACATTGTGATTATAAGCGCCAGCCAGTCCCTTGTCGCCGGTAATGACAATCAGTCCCCGGCTGCGCTTCTCTGCCGGAACTTCGCTGCGGGTGTCAAAATAAAAATGCTTCACATCCGGCATATGTCTGAGAATTCTCTGGATCAGACTCTGAAGCGTATAAAAGTACGGCTCCGTCTCTTCCAGGAATTTTCTGCTTTTCTTTAATTTGGTGGAAGCAATCAGATACATCGCATTTGTAATTTTTCTTGTATCCTGAACACTGTGCATCCGGTTCAGGATCTCTCTTGCGTTTGCCATAGGATCACTCCCCGCTAAAATTCAGCCTTAAACGTATTGGCCAGTTCTGTAATCTTCTGAATCATTTCATCGGTCAGAACTTTTTCCCGTTGGATCTCTTCTCCGATCTCCGGGTGCTTCTCGTCAAACCACTGCAGCATCTTCATCTGGAATTCCTTGATCTGTTTTACATCCACAGAGAGCATCACCCGGTTGGTGGCCGCACACAGCGTAATCACCTGCTCATGAAGGGACAGGGGATGCTCCAGCGGCTGCTTTAACAATTCCATCAGCCGCTTTCCGTAAGCCAGCTGTTCCTTGGTGGCTTCATCCAGATCTGAGCTGAACTGGGTAAACACTTCCATTTCCCGGTACTGGGCCAGATCGATACGGATGCTTCCGCTGGCCTTTTTCATGGCTTTGGTCTGAGCCGCACCGCCTACACGGGATACGGAAAGACCCACATTCACCGCCGGACGCATTCCGGAGAAGAACAGGTCGCTCTCTAAGAAGATCTGTCCGTCAGTAATGGAAATCACATTGGTGGGAATGTATGCCGACACATCGCCGGCCTGGGTTTCAATAATGGGCAGCGCCGTAATGGAACCGCCTCCCAGCTCATCGGAAAGCCTGCTGGACCGCTCCAGAAGACGGGAATGCAGGTAAAATACATCGCCCGGATAAGCCTCACGGCCAGGCGAACGCTCCAAAAGCAGGGACAGTGCCCGATAAGCCACTGCGTGCTTGGACAGATCATCGTAAACGATCAGAACGTCCTTTCCCTGATGCATAAAATATTCCGCCATGGCCGTGCCCGCATACGGCGCGATATACTGCAGGGGCGCCGGCTCGCTGGCTGTGGACGCCATAACAATGGTATAATCCATGGCATCATGCTTTTTCAGAGTGTTTACCAGCTTGGCCACCGTAGACGCTTTCTGGCCGATGGCCACGTAAATGCAGATCACATCTTTGCCCTTCTGGTTTAATATGGTGTCCATGGCAATGGATGTTTTTCCGGTCTGCCGGTCACCAATAATCAGCTCTCTCTGTCCTCTGCCGATAGGGAACATGGAATCGATAGCCAGAATTCCCGTCTCCATGGGAACGCTTACCGATTTCCGGTCCACAATTCCCGGCGCCTCTTCCTCTACCGGACGGTATCCCGCTTCTTTTACCGGACCAAGTCCGTCAATGGGCTCACCCAGGGCATTGATTACCCGGCCCAGAAAGCCCTCGCCTACAGGGACACCGGCCCGGCGCCTCGTGCGGGTTACTTTCGTCCCTTCCATGATTCCCGTATCCTTTCCAAACAGAATACAGCCGATCTCATTCTTACGAATGTCCTGGACCATGCCCTTGACACCGTTTTCAAATACTACAATCTCTCCATACATGGCATAGTCAATGCCATAGCAGATGGCAATACCGTCTCCTACCCAGATAACGGAACCGGTCTCCTCTTCTGCTCCCATCTGTGTATCGAAATTTTCAATCTCACTCTTAATGATGGAGATGATTTCCTGGGAACTGATTGTACTCATATCAAGACTCCTTATCCTGCCACAGCCCGGGTAAGCCGCGTAAGCTGCCCCTTTAAGCTGTAATCATATTCCATATCTCCCGCCCGCAGAATAAAACCGGCTAAAAGCTCCGGCCTTTCCTTAAGGGTCAGCTCTGCGCTCTTCTTTCCGGTCCTTCTGCACAGGAATTCCCTTATGCCCGCAAGCTGTTCCGCATCCGGCATAGTCACATATTCCAGACATGCCGGCAGGATTCCCTCTGCATCCATGGTCTTTTCCCTCCAGATCTGAATGATCTGTTCCATCTCATTGATGCAGCCGTTCTCGCAGGCCTTCTCCAGAAAATGCGTCATCCGGCCGGAAAAATCCGGCTCCCGGAAAATCTTCCGGATAATGGCCGTCTTCTTTCCTGCCGGAATCACCGGACTTCCCAGACATTTTTTCAGTTCCGGACTGTCCGCAAGGATCTGTCCGGCCCGCTCTATCATATCTCCCGGAATCGCAAGGGCAAATAATACCGTTCCGTAAATTCTCGCCTGCTCAGTCATGTCCGTCACCTGATTCTGCTGCTTTTGCCAAAAACTCCTGATACCGCTTCTGATCCTCGCCGGGCCCGCTCTGCTGCGAAAGCAGTCTGGCCGCCGCTGTCATGGCCAGTCCGGCCGCAGAAAGCTTCAGATCTTCCATAGCTTTCTCCCGCTCCATGGCGATGACTTTCTCCGCATCCTTCTGCTTCTTTTCCGCATCCTTTCCGGCCTGGGCAAGGATCTTATCATATTCTGACTGAGCCCGTTCCCTGGCCTCCTGAATAATCACCCTGGCCTCCTGATCAGCACCGGCAGCAGCAGCTTCATACTGCGCTTTTATCCTGCCGGCTTCCTCCTTCGCCCTGGCCGCATCATCCAGGTCCTTTTCCACCATCTGCCTTCTTTCTTCCACGATCTTTGTCACCGGACCGATCAGGAAATGCTTCATAAAGAAATAAAGCACCAGAAGATTAATGATGATAAAGGCAATATTCCAAAAATCAATCCGCAACATAATAAACGCCTCTTTTTCTCTTCTTTCCCGTCCGCCGCACGCTCCCTGCTGCCCTCTGTCTGCAGTTATTTTTCCGCAGACAGGCAGCGCACAGGAACGTCTTATTTCAGGAACAGGATGATCAGCAGACCGATAACAAATCCGTAAATAGCCGTTGCCTCAGCCAGCGCACAGCCTAACAGCAGAGCCTTGGTGATCTTTCCATCAGCCTCCGGCTGTCTGGCGATCGCATCTACCGCCTTGGAAGTAGCCATACCGATTCCAATTCCGGCACCTACACCGGTGATAACTGCAACAGCAGCTCCAATCGCAATTAATCCTGTCATAATTATTCTCTCCTTTTATTCTCGTAAATTTTTACAAAGTCTGCCGCCAGGCAGGCGGCGCATGAAGGTTTACCCTCTACTCAATCGCTTCTTTAATATACAGAGAGGTCAGAAATACAAAAACGTAAGCCTGTATCACGCCGTCAAAGATATCAAAATAAAAGCTGAAGGGCAGCGGTACGATCAGCGGCACCAGATACTTGATCAGCGCCATGACCACAACTGCGCCAAGCACATTTCCGAACAGCCGCATACAAAGAGACAGCGGTCGGATAAAAAGCTCCAGCACATTAATGGGGGCAACAATGGGAATGGGCTCCGCAAAGCTTTTCAGCCATTTCTTCACGCCCTTTTTCCGGATGCCGGCCGCTTCCACCAGGATAATACTCATCACCGCCAGAGAAGCCGTCACATTCAGATCCTTGGTGGGAGACTTCATTCCCAGCAGTCCGATCATATTGGCAATTGCAATATAGATCACTACTGTAATCAGGTAAGGGATATACGCCCGACCGTCTTTCCCCAGAAGTTCCTCAAAAAAATCATAGAGAAAGCAGATTCCCTTTTCCAGCGCCGCCTGTTTCCGTCCGATCTGGCGCACCTTAAGACCGTGAACCAGAATCAGAGAAGCGATCATAATGATTCCCGTAATAATCCAGGTAACTACCACTGACTCCAGCACATCAATGCCGCCAAAAAGAGGGATCGTAAACACCACATTACAGTTTAACTCCTCCATAAGTGACTCAACCAGTCCATCCATTCCATCACCCCTTTCTTTTTACGCACGGATACGCGCGTACGTTCAACTCGCGCTTTATTATAGACAGAGAAAATTTATTTTTCAAATATTGTTTTTTTATTAATTGATAACTTTTATGTTATCAAATCCTAAAATTGCATTAATTTCCTGTATTCTTCTTCCGGAAATTTGTTACAATTTATTCCATTTCATTTCAACTTTTACGAATCCGATGTTTTTTTTCCATTTCTTTGTCCAGATAGAGAAAACTGCACAAAATTCGGCCGGCCATTCAGCCCTGGCCGGCCTGTTTCTTTTACCTATCTGCAGCATTTTATTTCCAGTTTTTCTCATTTTAGTCAAGGAATTTTCAAGTCTCCGGGCACCAATCAAAGCCCTTGTCCATTCCTACAGATTTTTAAGAAACACCTTTCCGTCTGCCTCCGAAATCCCTAATGCTGATATAGCCTGTTCTGCTGTTAAATGCAGATTTGCCATAAGATTTCGAATACTGTTTATTGTATTTTCTTTCAAGGCATTTTCTGCCTCCGCTTTTGCCTCTCTTACTGCATTTTCTGCCTCCGCCTTTACTTCCCTTACCGCATCTTCCGTCGCTTCCTCTATCATCTGCCTGATTGCCTCACACACATTCACCGCCTCCTTATCCTGTCTCATGCTTAATTTCGCGTTCACACACCCATTCAGCGCATCTACTTCTCTCCGGCCAAACTGCACATCCGCTCCGGCTCCCTCCAGCCAGTTCAGCATCTTTTCTTTATCCTTTGAATATTTAATAAACGTCAATACATCTCCCAATGACGTATGAAATTTTTCATTCTCATCTTCCGTTAGTTCATACGGCGACAGCAAATGAACCGGATAATCCGGCACCAGTGCCAGCAGCGCCGGATCCTCTGCGTCCATCATATCACGCAGGGAGCGGGGGCCATCCCATGGCTCAGGAGAAAACTGGATAATCAGCGTAATCACCGGTACAAGCTTATCATCAAGGTAGAAACCGGAGAGGAATTCCCCTTCTTTCCTCCCCTGATAATCCCTTTCTTCCCGGTGGACCTTTGCCCTTCGCTCCACCTGTCCTGCATACTGCAGGGCGTCATACAAAAGATTCTTAACCGGCGCAGCATAGTGAACGGCCGACTGATTCTCAATTCCCAAAAGCAGGTACGCAGCCCGCCCGTCTTCCATGGCCGACACACTCTTTAATACATCCCGATACCGCTGCACAGCCCGCCCGTTCCTCTTTCCGTAGCTGTCTGCATCCGGAAGAGTGGACAATTCTGCTGTATCCAGTTCGCGGAGCTGATCCGGCTTTATCGTCTGCGCTCCGCCGTATAGGTAAAAATTAAAGGCATCGGCAAAAATGTCATTCTGTCTGGTGTATTCCTTCGCAGTTCCGTCAGCATATCCCATGGCTCTCCCCCCTTCCATGTCGTGTTTTTAACCGCTATATCAAGGCCCGCATCTGTATTCTTATGTCGATATAATAGCCTATTTTCCAGAATTTGTCAACCACTTTGTAATTAAACTGCAGGTTTACCGTCGCCTGTTGGCTCATACCTGTACCCTTTTATACCCCTGAAATTTGTATACCGCCCGAAACATGATTAAAATCCGACAAGACGCGTCACTGGCGCGTCTTGCTGGATACTTCGTAATAAATGAAAGCATAAAAAGGCTGCGCCGGTTTATCCAAACCAGCGCAGCCTTTTTATGCTTCCATTTAATTCTCAATTGCTGTAATATCTGTTTTTCCCGGCGCATAATAATTCGGGTTTTACTTCCCAAACACCGCCTCGTAATCCTTCTTAAACTTCTCAATTCCCTGATCCGTCAGCGGATGCTTGGTCATCTGTACCAGAACCTTATAGGGAACGGTGGCGATGTCTGCGCCTGCCCGTGCGCAGTCGATTACGTGAATCGGATTGCGGATGCTGGCGGCAATGATCTGGGTGCTGATGTCATGCATCCCAAAGATCTCCGTGATTTCTTCGATAAGATCAATACCGGGCATGGAAATATCGTCCAGGCGGCCCAGGAAAGGAGAAACATAAGTAGCGCCTGCCCGTGCTGCTAAAAGAGCCTGAGCGGCAGAGAATACCAGCGTTACGTTGGTCTTAATGCCTTCCTGATTCAGTACCTTAACTGCCTTCAGTCCCTCCACCGTCATGGGGATCTTAACAACCATATTAGGATGAATGGCCGCAATCGCCCGGCCTTCCTGAATCATTCCTTCTGCATCGGTGGTGGTAGCCTTTACCTCACCGCTGATGGGCCCATCCACAATAGAAGCGATTTCAGCAATTACCTGGTTAAAATCCCGGCCTTCCTTCGCAATCAGAGAGGGATTCGTGGTAACGCCGCAGATAATTCCCATATCATTTGCAGCCTTAATTTCCTCAACATTCGCTGTGTCAATAAAAAATCTCATAACTTCTCCTTCCGGCCTTTTTCGCCTGTTTCATTCCGCTTGCTTTTCCCTGTATTTGTTTTACCGGGCGCCAATATTTTCCTTATCTTTCGGCGCCCGGCCGTTTTCTCTCTGCATCCGCCTGTTTTTTGCAGTCCGGATTTCCTATAAACTTCTCACGGTTTCTGCCACATGCTCTGCCGTGAATCCGAAGTGCTCAAAAAGCTGTGCTGCCGGGCCGCTGGCACCAAAGGTAGTCATCGCCACACAGGCGCCGTCAAGGCCTACATACTTGCCCCAGCCAAAGTCGCTGAGCGCTTCTACTGCCACGCGTTTTCTTACTGCCTTCGGCAGAACCGCTTCCTTATACTCTGCGCTCTGCTCTTCAAACAGATCCATACAAGGCATGGATACTACACGGATCTTTCTGCCCTCTGCTTCCAGGATCGCCTTGGCCTTCACTGCCAGCTCTACCTCGGAGCCGCTGGCAATAAGGATGGCATCTGGCGTTCCCTCACAGTCGTCAATTACATATCCGCCCTTTAAGGCGTCCCGGCTGCTGCCGGCCATAGGTGCCAGATTCTGTCTGGTCAGCACCAGAGCCGTAGGCGTTCTTCTGGATGTCAGCGCGCTGTACCAGGCCGCCGCCGTCTCCACCGCGTCACAGGGACGGAATACGTGGAAATTCGGCAGAGCCCGCAGCATAGCCAGCTGCTCAATGGGCTCATGGGTGGGGCCATCCTCGCCTACACCGATGCTGTCATGGGTCAGGACAAAGGTTAAGGGCACCTGCATCAGAGCCGAAAGCCTTGCCATAGGCTTCACATAATCGCTGAATACGAAGAACGTAGCCACGTAAGCCCGCAGGCCGCCGTGAAGCATCATACCGTTTCCGATGGCCGTCATAGCCAGCTCGCGGACACCGAAATGAAGATTGCGGCCCTCCGGCGTATTCCGTGAGAAATCGCCCACGTCATTCATATGGGTCTTATTGGAAGGCGCCAGATCTGCCGAACCGCCGATGAGATTCGGCAGCTTGTCCTTTACCATGTTAAGGACCTTTCCGGACAAATTCCGGGTAGCCTCCGGCTTCTCAGACTGCTTCCAGAATGTCTCATCATCCCACAGCTTCTCTGCCAGATCTTCATCATGATAAGCATCCCATAAAGCCTTCATCTCCGGATAAGCCTGGCAGTATTCCTCAAACATCTGCTTCCACTGATCCTCGGCAGCCTTCTTTCCCTCGGCCAGCTGGCGGTAATGGTCATAAACCTCATCCGGCACGAAGAAGGGCTCTTCAGAAGGCCACTCCAGGTATTCCTTTAATGCCTTCACATTCTCTTCGCCCAGCGGTTCGCCGTGGGCACTGGCCTTACCCTGCTTTGCCGGACAGCCGTAGCCGATCTGAGTCTTGATGGTAATGAAGGACGGTCTGGTCTTATCTGCCTTTGCCTCCTCAATGGCTGCGCCGATAGCTGCCAGATCATTTCCATCCTCCACGGTAATAGTCTGGAAGCCGAATGCCTCCATCCGCATCTGGACATTTTCCGTAAAGGCAATGTCCGTGCTTCCTTCGATGGAAATCTGGTTGGAATCATAAAGGACGATCAACTTATTCAGTCCCAGGGTTCCGGCCAGGGAGAAGCTTTCCGAGGAAATGCCCTCCATCATGCAGCCGTCTCCGCCCAGTACATAAGTATAATGATCCACTACCGGATAGCCTTCTTTATTAAATACAGCAGCCAGATGCTTCTCCGCCATAGCCATTCCCACTGCCATTCCCATGCCGGCGCCCAGAGGACCGGTAGTCGCCTCTACGCCTACCGTATGCCGGTATTCCGGATGGCCGGGGGTGAGAGAACCCAGCTGGCGGAAATTCATCAGATCCTCTTTGGAAAGATCTCCATATCCGAATAAATGAAGCAGGGAATACAGAAGCATGGAACCGTGGCCTCCGGACAGGATGAAACGGTCCCGGTCCGCCCATTCCGGATCGGCAGGATTATGCTTCATGTGGTTGGCCCAAAGCTCGTAGGCAGCCGAAGCTGCTCCCAGCGGAAGGCCCGGATGTCCGGATTTCGCCTTCTGAATCGCATCCGCAGAAAGCACACGGATCGCATTTACCGCATTTTCTTGCAATGTTTTCATATCTTCGCTCCTTACTTTTTTCTCGCTTCGTAACGATTCATCTCATTTCCGTTACGCTGCCCCTATATCATATCGTGTCCGCCCATTTATTTCCACCGAAATTTATATTTAAATGGTTAAAAATCTTTTGATTTTCTTCCCGGCATTATGCGAAAGGATTTTCTGTGGGATAACGCATCTCTTTCGGCTGATTGTATCCTAAATCTTCCACGCCAAGGAGCTTGAAGATCTCAAAGAGCGCTTTGCCGTAATGGCCGAAAGCCACCGCACCGTGATGGGGGAAATTCTTCTCGATCAGCACATGGCGGTAGAACCGTCCCATTTCAGGAATCGCAAAAATACCAATGGAGCCGAAGGAGCGGGTAGCCACAGGAAGCACCTCGCCCTGTGCCACATATGCCCGCAGCCTGCAGTCTGCCGTGCTCTGAAGACGGAAGAAGGTGATGTCACCAGGAGCAATATCGCCCTCTAATGTTCCCTGGGTAACCTCCTCAGGAAGATTTCTGGCCATAATCATCTGATACTTCATGGAGCAGAATGCCAGCTTCTTGGAGCAGGTATTTCCGCAGTGGAAGCCCATAAAGGTATCCTTCTGGGTATAATTGAATTTGCCCTTGATATCCTGATCATACAGATCCTTGGGAACCGTGTTGTTGATATCCAACAGGGTAACCGCATCCTGGCTTACGCATGCACCGATGAACTCGCTTAAGGCGCCGTAGATATCCACCTCGCAGGAAACCGGGATTCCTCTTCCCGTAAGACGGCTGTTTACGTAGCAGGGAACGAAGCCGAACTGGGTCTGGAATGCAGGCCAGCACTTTCCGGCAATGGCAACATACTTGCGGTATCCCTTGTGCTCCTCGATCCAGTCTAACAGCGTCAGCTCATACTGGGCTAACTTGGGCAGGATCTCCGGCTTTAAGTTGCCCTGTCCCAGCTCGCTTTCCATATCCTTTACCACATCGGCAATTCTGGGATCACCTTCATGCTTATTAAATGCTTCAAACAGATCCAGTTCGGAATTCTCCTCGATCTCAACGCCCATATTGTAAAGCTGCTTAATCGGCGCGTTGCAGGCCAGGAAGTTTAAGGGTCTGGGGCCGAAGCTGATGATCTTTAACTGAGAAAGACCGATCATGGTTCTGGCAATCGGTAAAAACTCCTCGATCATATCGGCGCACTCTTCTGCCGTGCCCACCGGATACTCCGGAATATAAGCCTTTACATTGCGCAGTTTTAAGTTGTAGCTGGCATTGAGCATGCCGCAGTAGGCATCGCCGCGGTCCTGCACTAACTTGTCTCCCGTCTCCTCTGCCGCTGCGATAAACATAGACGGTCCGTCAAAATGCTTTGCCAGAAGGGTCTCAGAAATCTCCGGTCCGAAGTTTCCAAGGTAAACTACCAGAGCATTGCATCCGGCTGCCTTGATGTCCTCCAGGGCCTGCACCATATGGATCTCGCTCTCTACGATGCACACCGGACATTCATAAATGTTTGCGGCATCATACTTCTTGGCATAAGCCTCCACCAGTGCCTTTCTTCTGTTTACAGACAGAGACTCCGGGAAACAATCGCGGCTCACTGCCACGATTCCTACTTTTACTACCGGTAAATTGTTCATATTCCATCCTCCATTTATGTATTTGAATATTATAATGATTTCTAAATTTCCAGATTTTCTCCCTTAAGACCAATAAAAGCATTCTCATCAAGGCCGCCTTCCTGGTGTCCGATGAGCCATTTGTTCTTGGCAAACAGCAGCCGATCCTCATGGAATACGCTTTCCACAGGAGAAAGATCGGTATTGGTTCCCTTGGGCAGGATAACCACACAGCGGAATCCGCCGTCATTTACCTGACAGGGCGCATAGTGCAGGGTGGTGGCATACACCTCGATCACCGTTCCTGCCGGAACCAGAAATGCTTCCGCCAGGCTGGTATCGTAAGTGTCATCCTCTTCAATATCCTGCTGACGGCCGATCAGCAGCACCAGATCGGTGACTGCCACATTGATCTCAGAAGTTCTGTGATACTCCAGAGCATTTAACTTCCGGTTATGGCCATTGCAGTAACCCACCTGAATGGGAAGCTGGCCGTACAGGTTCTCCTCCATCTTTTTGCAGACCGGAAGGGCCTCCAGCTCCTCCACAGAAGGAACATAAATCACATCCTCCGGAAGCGGCGTCTTTTCCATCGCTTCCAGAAGAGGCCCGCAGTCATAACCGTCCACTACTTTTCCGTACACCCGGAATGCCGGGTCTGTTACCTTTTTCATCTCCATCTTTTTGCAACCTCCATATTCTGCAGCCGGATCCATGACAGCTTACAGCGCCGCCAGTTCCTTGTACCTCTCCTTTAAATCCCCGTACAGCTTCTTATATAAGGCATGATACTTTTTATAAGTTTTGGCATCCTCTGCATTGGGGCCGGTCACCTTATCCGGGGAAATCAGCGCCTCGCAGGCAGCCTCCACACTTTCGTAGATGCCGCAGCCCACGCCGGCCAGAATCGCCACGCCCAATGCCGGACCTTCTGACTGGACCACCGTCTTTACCGGACAGCCATACAGATCGGCCAGCATCTGCCGCCAGATGGGGCTCCTTCCGCCGCCGCCGCAGGCCATCATCTGGTCTACCTTCACGCCCATCTCTTCCAGAATATCGTTGCAGTCTGCCAGAGAATAGGAAACCCCCTCCATGACTGCCCGCAGAAGATGAGCCTTTGTATGCATCGCCGACAGGCCGAAGAACACGCCTCTGCAGTCCGGATCCAGATGAGGCGTACGCTCGCCCATCAGATAAGGCAGATAAATAAGCCGCTCACTTCCTGCCGGAATCTCTGCCACATCCCGGTTGATCAGGTCATAGGAATCTACGCCCTGCTTCTTCGCTTCTTCCACATAATCCTGGCAGAACTGGTCCCGGAACCACTTTAAGGAAAGACCGGCCCCCTGGGTCACGCCCATCACATGCCATGCCCCGGGCACTGCGCAGCAGCAGGTATGAACCCGTCCCTTGGGGTCAATGGTCACCTGGCTGCTGTGGGCAAATACCACGCCGGAAGTTCCGATGGTGGTAAATGCCGTTCCATCCTTCACAACGCCGGTTCCTACGGCCGCCGCCGCATTGTCCCCGGCACCGCCTACCACTGCAGTCTCAGAAGAAAGGCCGGTAGCTTCAGCAATCTCCGGGAGGAGATGTCCCGTCACCTGGCAGGATTCATATACCGTACCCAGCCACTCCTCCGGGATGGAAAGCTTCTCCAGCACTTCTTTCGACCAGCACCGCCCCGGCACATCCAGAAGCTGCATGCCGCTGGCGTCAGACACTTCCGTGGCAAATACGCCGGTCAGCACATACCGGATGTAATCCTTGGGCAGAAGGATATGGCGGCATCTGGAATAATTTTCCGGTTCATTCTTCCGCACCCAGAGGATCTTTGCCGCAGTCCATCCGGTGAGAGGCGGATTTGCCGTAATCGCAATCCACCGCTCCCTTGGCATAATGGAAAGCATGTCCTCCACCTCTGCCCCGGTCCGCTGATCGCACCAGATAATGGAGGGACGAATCACCTGGCCCTTCTCGTCCAGCATTACCAGGCCGTGCATCTGGCCGGAAATTCCGATTCCCTTAATGTCTTTGCTGTCTGCGCCGGACTCCTCCCTTACCTTAGAAAGGGTTTCCAGCACGGCATCCCGCCAGTCCTCCGGCTTCTGCTCCGCCCAGCCGTTCTGGGGCTGATACATGGGATACTCCCGTGAAGCCGATGCAACCACCCTTCCGGTCTCGTCAAAAAGCACCGTCTTTGTGGCCGATGTCCCCACATCAATCCCGATCAAATAATTCATTCTGCTACCTCCTCCTGGCATTCCCGGTCCGCCAAAGCGCGTATTCCCCTTCGCTCACTGCGAACCGGCACCGGTATAATGACTGCTCTGCCACCATTATACCATGCCCCATAACTACTTTCAATTTTCCTGGTTTTGATTATAGTATAAAAGTGCAAAAAAAACGTGCTGTTAATTGTCATATTAACAGCACTTTCTTGCACTTTTTCTTTTTTGTTCCCTTGGTGATATGGGTATCATGTATTCTCATATGTCATTGGACTGTGTTCTCATTTGCTTTGAATACCCTGCCCCGCCAGATTCTTCCGATACACACTGGGCAGGCATCCATACCTCTTCTTAAAGGCTTTGGCAAACGCTCTCCCGTCGGGAAAACCGTGGTCCATGGCAATATCCCCGATCTCCCGATCGGTGTTAATTAGTTCCCGCACCGCATATTTTACCCGCAGATCGATCAGATACGTCCGGTAATTTACCTGGGCGTATTTCTGGAAGATCCGCGACAGATAGGTAGGAGAAAAACCAAACCGGTCTGCCACTTCTTCCAGGCGGATGTCCTCCCGGTAGTGGCTCTTCATAAATGCCGTCACCTGGGAAAGTTTGTCTAACTGCCGGCGCCGGCGCACCACCTCCGCATCCAGCTTTTCCTCCTTAAACTCCGTTACCAGAAGATACAGAAGCTGGTAAAATTCTCCCTTGACCCGCAGAAGGTACCCGTACTTTTTCTCCTCGTAAGCCTGAAACATATCCGTCACCAGTTCCACCAGACGCGCCCTGGCCTCTTCGCTTCCCCGGCCGAAGTTAATATACGGCGCTTCCTCCCGGTAATTTTCAAAAGCCTCCGCAGGAATCTGCAGAACGATGGTCAGATTCGGATCCGGGCAGTCTATGGAATGAATCTCATTGGCATTGACGATGACAAAGTCCTGCTCGCTTAAAGAAAAATACCGGGAATTAATATAAAATCCGATGGTTCCCTCCAGAACCAGAAAAAGCTCCACCGACTGATGCCAGTGCTTGGTCACCCTGTAATTCCCGTCTTTTCCTTCAAAGATAAACATCCGAAAAGGCAGCCCTTCATTGGGCATTACCACCTCATAGCGAAAATCCATATCCCTATCCCTGCTTTCTCATTCGTATTGCTGTGAAAATCCGCCCGCCGGCGCATGATGGTTTACCGTGAATATCCTCCGCCGGCAGATGATGACTGCTTTTTAATTTCCTCAGGCCATTCCGCCGCTTCTGCCAGTATGGTCACCGTCTCCGGCAGGATCTGAATGAAACCAGCCATCAGCGACGCCTCTCTCACTTTATCCTGCCAGTGGATTTTCAGAATGCCTGGTGAAACCACCGCGGCAGTCGGAACATGCCCGGCATAAATTCCGATCTGCCCTTCTGTGGTCACAAGTTCCGCCATCTTTACTGGCTCATCGCAAAAGACCCGCTCCGGCGTGACCACCCGAAGAGTAAAAAGTTCTGCCATGGCCATCCCTCCTATTTCACCCGCGCCAGAACGTCATCTATGCTTCCTGCATTTAAAAAAAGATTCTCCGGAATCTCATCATGTCTCCCTTCCAGAATTTCGTGAAATCCCCGGACAGTTTCGGAAAGAGGCACATACCTGCCTTCCATGCCGGTAAACTGTCCCGCCACAAAAAACGGCTGGGAAAGGAAACGCTGGATCTTCCTGGCCCTGGCCACCGTCAGCTTATCCTCTTCTGAAAGCTCATCCATGCCAAGCATGGCGATAATGTCCTGAAGTTCCCGGTATTTCTGAAGCACTTTCTGGACGCCTCTGGCCGTCTGGTAATGCTCCTCCCCCACGATCCTGGGATCCAGGATCCGCGAAGTGGATTCCAGGGGATCCACCGCCGGATAGATTCCCTGTTCCACGATGGCCCGGGATAAAACCGTAGTAGCATCCAGGTGGGTGAAGGTGTTGGCCGGCGCCGGGTCAGTCAGGTCATCGGCCGGCACGTAAACTGCCTGCACGGAAGTAATGGAACCGTTCTTTGTGGAAGTGATCCGCTCCTGCAGCGCTCCCATTTCCGTCTGCAGGGTAGGCTGATAACCTGCCGCCGACGGCATCCGCCCCAAAAGGGCCGACACCTCAGCCCCCGCCTGGGTAAAACGGAAGATATTATCGATAAACAGCAGCACATCCCTGCCGCCATTGTCGCGGAAATATTCCGCCATAGTAAGGCCGGTCAGTGCCACGCGCATACGTGCCCCCGGCGGTTCATTCATCTGTCCAAAGACCATGGCCGTCTTATTGATTACGCCGGACTCCTTCATCTCCCAATACAGGTCATTTCCTTCCCGGGTCCGCTCCCCAACGCCGGTAAATACGGAATATCCGCCGTGCTCCGTGGCAATATTTCGGATCAATTCCTGAATCAGCACCGTCTTTCCCACGCCTGCGCCGCCGAAAAGTCCGATCTTCCCCCCTTTCTGATAAGGGCAGAGAAGATCTACTACCTTGATGCCTGTTTCCAGCAGTTCCGTCTCCGTAGACTGTTCTTCAAAGGCCGGCGGTTTTCTGTGAATGGAAAGATAATCCTCTGCCTCCGGCGCAGGCCCGCCGTCTATTGGGTCTCCCAATACATCAAACATGCGCCCCAGCGTCTTTTCCCCTACCGGAACGGTAATAGGAGTTCCGGCTGCCTGCGCCGCCATTCCTCTTACCAGACCATCTGTAGGCCCCATGGCAATACAGCGGACCGTATCGCCGCCCAGATGCTGGGCCGTCTCCGCTGTCAGCCGGGTGCCGTCCTTTCTGACAATGCAGACAGCGTCATTGATTTCCGGCAGATGCCCATGGCTGAATCGAATATCCAGAACCGCGCCAATAATCTGCGTGATCCTGCCTGTATTCTGCTCTTCCATCCTGTCTCTCCTTTTCCTGAAATTCTGCCGGCGGCTTTACCGGACCAATGCTTCCTTAGCCGACGGCATTGGCCCCGGCAACGATTTCCGTCAGCTCCTGGGTAATGGCATTCTGGCGGGCCTGGTTATACTGAAGCGTCAGCATTCCCATCATCTCCCGGGCATTGTTTGACGCAGAATCCATGGCCGTCATGCGGGCTCCGTTTTCACTGGCCGCCGCCTCAAGAAGCCCTCCGTAAATCATTCCGCTTATATATTGGGGAATCAGCACATCCAGCACCTGATCTTCATCCGGCTCATAATTTATCGGCGCTGTCTGCTGCCGAAAATCCCTTTCTTCTGCCGGTTCATCCACAGGCAGAAGCCGGATCAGCTTCGGCACATGGACCGCCGTATTTTTAAAAAACGTACAGGCCAGATAGATTTCTCCCACCTCTCCTCTGGAAAATGCATCCAGCAGCTCATAAGCCATGCGGGAAGCTTCCTCATAAGAAGGCTGATCTATCGCCTTCGAATAATCTGCCTTTACGGTATACCCCTTCCCAGCCAGGCTCTCCAAGCCCTTTCGCCCTGCAGCATATATATCCGTATCTTCTGCAGAAAGCCGTTCGTCATTTAGGATCAGCCGGATCAGGTTATTGTTATACCCGCCGGCCAAGCCTCTGTTGGACGTAATCGCCGCCACTGCTTTCCGTCCTGCAGTCTCTGTTTTTCCATACCGGCAGTCCAAATTTTCCCGCCGGCCCAGTATGGAACAGATGATTTCATACATAAGTTTTGTATAGGCTGCCGATGCTTCCGCCCTTTCCCTGGCTTTCTGCAGTTTTGCCGTAGAAACCAGCTTCATGGCCCTGGTAATCTGTTCTGTGCTCTCAATGCTGTCCCGTCTGCGCTTTATATCTCTCATGGATGCCACTGCCGTCACCTGCTTTCTGCTGCCTGCACTGGGAAATCGCCCTGACCAGAAGTGCTTCCGTCTCCGGCGTTATCTCCTTCTGCTCCCGGATTGCCTGGGGAATCTCCGGATACCGCTCATCAATAAAACGAAAAAGCTCCCGCTCAAATCTCTGGATATCCGAAACCGGAATATCCAGAAGAAATCTCCCAACAGCCGCGTAAATAATAATTACCTGATATTCCACTGGCACGGGCTGATACTGTCCCTGCTTTAACACTTCCCGGATCCGTTCTCCCTGGGCCAGCTGTTCCCTGGTACCGGCATCCAGCTCCGAACCAAACTGGGCAAAGGATGCCAACTCCCGGTACTGGGCCAGCTCCATGCGTATGGGAGCCGCGATCTTTTTCATGGCCTTTGTCTGCGCTGCCCCTCCCACCCGGGATACAGACAGGCCTGCATTAACCGCCGGACGAAAGCCGGAGCGGAACATCTCCGTCTCCAGATAGATCTGCCCATCGGTAATGGAGATCACATTGGTAGGAATATAAGCAGACACATCCCCCGCCTGGGTCTCGATAATGGGCAGAGCCGTAAGGGATCCCCCGCCCAGTTCATCGGAAAGCCGCGCTGCTCTTTCCAGAAGCCTGGAATGCAGGTAAAATACATCGCCGGGATACGCTTCCCGCCCCGGCGGCCGCCGCAAAAGCAGGGAGAGGGTCCGGTAGGCCGCCGCATGCTTGCTTAAATCGTCATAAACCACCAGCACATCCCGGCCGTTTTCCATCCACTCCTCACCCATGGCACAGCCTGCGTAAGGCGCAATATACTGAAGCGCCGCCGGATCCGAGGCCGCAGATACGATAACTGTAGTATAATCCATGGCGCCGGATTCCTCCAGTATTTTTACAATGTTTGCCGCTGTAGATGCTTTCTGGCCGATGGCCACATATATGCAGAGGACGCCCTGCCCCTTCTGGTTCATGATGGTATCAATGGCTATGGCCGTCTTTCCTGTCTGCCGGTCTCCAATGATCAGCTCCCGCTGGCCCCGTCCGATAGGAACCATGGCATCAATGGCCTTGATCCCGGTCTGGAGAGGCGTATCCACAGACTTCCGGTGGATTACGCCATGGGCCACCCGTTCGATCCGGCGGAATGTATCCGTCCGGACCGGCCCCTTTCCGTCAATGGGCTGTCCCAGAGCATTGACTACCCGCCCGATCAGCCCATCGCCGGCAGGCACCTCAGCCACCCGGCCGGTGGACTTTACCAGATCTCCCTCCCGGACAGAAGAAGCATCGCCTAGCAGCACTGCGCCCACATTATCCTCCTCCAGATTCTGAACCATGCCGTAAACCTCTCCCGGAAATTTCAGAAGTTCTCCCTGCATGGCATGATTCAGGCCGTGGATACGGGCAATGCCGTCCGCCGCCTGGATTACCGTCCCCACATCTGCCGTCTCCAGTTTTGCGGAATACCCGGCTATCTGCGCCTTGATTACGGAGCTGATCTCCTCTGGTCTTAACTTCATCTCTGTCTTTTCCCTCCTTTCCAGTCAGTCAAGCCGGATTTGCTGAAGAGATTGTTCCAGCCTGCAAAGCTGGGTCCGGATGCTGGAATCCGCCACCCGATCCCCCACGCGGATCACCATACCGCCGATCAGCGAAGGATCCACCGCAAAATGCATTTGAAATTCCTTCCATGAAGTGGATGCCAGAAGCTTCCCCCTGACCTGTTCCTTCTGCTCCATGGTCAGTTCCGCCGCACTGATCACCCAGGCGGTCCCTGTCTTTTTCTCTTCCATGACCCGTTCCAGAAACGCATCCAGGATATCCGGAACCGCTTTCTGCCTTCCTTTATGCAGAATAACAAGAAGAAACTCCATCATCTCCGGAGAAACCCTCTCTTCAAAGATTCCTTTTAATACCGATACTTTTTCTTCTTCCGTTACATTGGGATTTTCCAGGAAAGCAGGAAGCTCCGGATTCGCCTTCCAGATTTCCCCCAAGACTTCGGCCTCCCTGGTCAGACAGTCTGTCTTATTCTTTTCCCGGGCCGCTTCCATCAGCGCGTCCCCGTATACTCTGTTCACAGTTCCCATGTACTCTCATCAATCTCCTTAAGCGTCTCTTCGATCAGACGGTTCTGCGCCTCTGTATTCATAGCGGCTGCCACGGCCCTGCCGGCCATCAGCGAAGCTATGGAAATCATCTCCTGCTTCATTTCATCCATGGCCTTCTGCTTTTCCAGCTCTATCTCCCGGTCTGCCCTCTTAAGGATTCCGGCCGCCTCTCTTCTGGCTTCCTCCAGAATACGTACCTCCCGGATCCTTGCCTTCTTTCCCGCCTCTGTCAGAATGGCATCTGCCTCTTTCTGAATTTCCCGCAGACGCTTTTCATATTCTTCCTTTAATTCTCTGCCCGCCCTCTGATTATCCGCCGCCTCTGCCAGCTGGCCGGCGATTTTCTGCCGCCGCTTCTCCAGAAACTCCTGGACCGGATTAAACAAAAAATAAGACAGAATAAAGAACAGAATAAAAACATTGATCCCGGTCAGCACCATATCGTGAACCAGCTGCCAGTCAAATCCGATAATCCTTGAAAATTCTTCCATCCCATGAAAGTCTGGCGGCGCATTTGGCATCCCTGAATACATGCCGCCTATCCGGCGGCAGGACTTTCAAAGTAATACTCAGCCAAAGGGCTTAACAAACATCAGGATAATGGCTACCACCAGACCGTAAAGACCGGTAGTTTCCGCCACCGCCTGACCCAGAAGCATGGTAGAAGTGATATCCGATTTTGCGCCGGGATTGCGCCCTACTGCAGAGGCACCGTAGCCGGCTGCGATCCCCTGTCCGATACCGGGGCCAATCCCGGCGATCATGGCCAGCCCCGCTCCGATTGCCGAGCACCCATAAATAAAATCCTGTCCTGAAAAATTCATAACGGTTCCTCCTGTAAATCTGATTCGTTTTATTTTTTCCCGTTTATTCCATTTTGTCATTAATGTAAACCATGGTCAGCATACAGAACACATAAGTCTGGATGCAGCCGGAAAACAGATCGCAGTACACGTGCAGCGCCGCAGGAATGCCGATGTTTGCAAATACCGGCATCATTCCATACCACAGTCCCATAATGATGACTCCCGACAGAAGATTGGCAAAAAGCCGAAGGGAGATGGATATGGGATTTGCCGCTTCGCCGATGAGATTAATGGGAAACAGCAGGGGAATCGGCTGAAACAAACTGGTAAAATGCCGGACTCCCCGGTTTTTGAGCCCCTGATACTGAACTATGCCGAAGGTCACCATTCCCAGAAGGAAGGTAACTCCAAAATCCGCCGTAGGCGCCCGAAGCCCCAGAAGACCGCTGAGATTACAGAACAGGATCACTAAAAAGATCGTTCCGATATAGCTGGCAAACCGCCTTCCATTCTTTCCCAGAATCCCCCGGGTCATGCCTTCCAGCATCTCCACGCCGGTCTCCAGGATATTCTGAAAGGTTGCCGGCACATCCGAAGCCCGCTCCATGGTCCGTTTCGCCATAAAAGCCAGAAGAATCAGCATCACCGTGATTACCAGCAAGCCAACGGTTGTAGTGGTGACCCAGAGTTCCTGGCCGCCGATGGTATACTTCATTACGCCGTGAATCATAAAATCCGGCGCACTTCCGGCTGCTGTCTCCGCCGCAGCTGGTATCTCAGCTGCCGCCTTTCCACACTCCATACCTGCACCTCCTCTTCTCCAGATGATCTTCCCCGTTTCATCAAAGCGATCCATCCCTGTCCGGGCAGGGCCGCTGCCGGAATAAAACCGGCTGCAGGTAGGCGCCAGCTTTCAGTCCCATAACCCCCAGAACCGTTCCCAGCGCATTCACCTGAGGAACTTTCCACAGAAGCAGGGCAATGATCCCAAAGAAAATCAGTTTTCGAAGGACCGAATGAAATGCCGCTGTTTTTTCGGCAGATACCTGATCTTCACTTTTCAGCACCTTCTCTGTTACCGCAGCCATATGGATCAGCATAAGTTCCCCCAGCACCGCCCCCATAAGAACGCCCAAAAGCACAGAGGACCGCATCCAGCCAAAAACCGGTGCCAGAATCCATCCCCCTGCCACAAGGAGAAAATTCCATATAAGAAACCCCGCAGATATCTGCCCTGTCAGTTCCCTTGTCTTACTGGTCATGCTCTCTGCTCCCGCCTTCCATCTCCTGCCGCTCATCCCGCTCCCCGGCCTCCAGCGTCATTTTTATGGTCTGCCAGCCGCAGCGGCAGCCTGTCAGAACGCCGATGATCACCAGCGGCAGAATTATATTCGTCTTAAGATGAGTGTCTGCCCAAAGGCCGATAAATATACATAAAAAAACAGGTGTCATCACGCTGATACCAAGCTGGGTTACCATAACAAGAGTTCGGAACACCTGCTTTTTGTATCTCATGATTCCACCTGCTTTCCACATTCAAAAACCCCGCAGCCGCGCTGCGGGATTTTTGACTCCCGCAGCAGTCGCCAAATGGACATGCAAGCATGTCCGCTTGGCTCGTTGCCTGCGGAAATAAACCATTCTTTTCCGGCATTCCGGCCGCCTCATAAAAATCCGGCGGCACGTTGGGCATTCCCAATTCACGCACTGCATAGTATGAACCACTTTCCGGTTATTATCCCTTTTTCGCATGCATCTGCCGTTGTTTATTGTTTTATGGTGTTTTCTGATACTTTTTCTGTTTAGGATCTATTCTTCCCCGGCTTCTTTCGCCGGGGCGGTTCCCTCTTTTTCTGCTGCGGCCGCATCTTCTGTTCCGGCCATTTCTTCTGTATCTGCCTCCTCTTCGATCTTCTTTGCCACCACGATCAGGCGGCCGTCCTGGTGGGTATATTCACAGGTGATCAGGCTCAAAAGATGATCGCCCCACTGTGCATCCACTCCGGTATCATAAACCGACTGTTCCTTTATATAAGAAACATAGCTGTTAAACGCTTCTTCATTGCCGGCAGATATCCAGGTATAAAGGGGATTGTCCTGGTCCACTGCACTCATGGTGAAAACTGCCATCACCTGATAATCCCCATAGGAATCCAGCGTATCAAACTGTACAATGGGGTGCTCTTCGTAAAAGCTTTTATCCAGATATCCGTCCAGAGCGGCAAACATACTTCCGTTTTTCATATGGTGCCCATAAACCAGAATATTGGGGCAGTCCTGGGTCAGATCACATTCTTCCGCCACATACGGCGCGCCGTAAGCACTTCTGTTTTTGTCAAAATCATGGGTCAGATAGAAGTTGGGACTGTCCAGACTCTGCAATACCGGATAGTCAATCTTGGTTCCCTCGATTTTAACCCAGCCTACCATATCTGAATTTAGTTCTTTTACTTTCTGGTAACCTGCCAGCCTGGCCTCCCTGGCTGCCCGGATTTCTTCGGGCGTTGGAATATGCTCCTGGGTTTCTTCCTCTTCTCCATCGTCAGCAGTAGAAGGCGCTTCTGTTTCCAGCTGCTCCGTTACCAGGCTGGACAAATCCTCCAGGCGGCTGTCATTCTTTTTTTGTGCTGCAATTTTCTGGACCAGCATGCAGCCGCTTCCCACAAATACCAGGATGCACAGTGCAAACAGCACATCATACAGTCTTTTTCTGCCCTTTTTCATAATTATGTTCTCCTCTTCATTGTGTCCGTCTAAGGGTCAGCTCTCCTTCCTCCAGAAGGCGCCCTCCTATGGTCCGGAAAATCACCTGGCCGTCATACTGGACCTGAACCTGAATGCCGGGTGATACCCCGAGATTTTCTGCAGATTCGGGATCAATCCTTAAAATATAGATTCCCACCGGAACCTGGTCAAATTCCCAGGTTCCGCTTTTTTCTGCATTGCATGATATCTCCGCTTCATACTCGCCTGCCGTATCTTTGGATCCCCATGCCGTACCCCGAAGCACTGCCGTCACTGTATCCGGCTCCCGGCTGCTTTCCTCTGCTGCCTTCTCCGTTCCGGAACTGCTTTCCTCCTCCGCGCTGTCTGTATGGGCCGCTTCTCCCTCCAGCGTCAGCCGGAAAGGTACCTGGCAGCGGATAACCGAATTTTCAAAAGGTTTTCCTTCGCCGCTTCCTCCATAAAGATCCTCATTTCCCACTGCAGTATCTGTTCCTGCAGTAAAATACCACACACCGTTTCCATCCGGCCGATAACCCTCTGCAGGCTGAATTTCCCATACTGCATAAGTGCCCGGCAGAATGCCGCTTTCCTCTATATACTGCAGTCCCCGGTCATTTTCCAGAACCGCATCTGCACTTTCCGATTCCGTCAGCTCATAAACCCCCGGCTCCTGGCTGCTTTCTTTCAGTTCCCCTATCAGCCGGTCGCTCCAGGTCTCATATACCAGGAAACGGCTTCCGGAAATCCCAGAACCCTCCTGCCCGCTTTCCTCCAGCTGCAGGCGCACCTGGCTTCTGGGAAGATACTCTTCCATGTACCACCCATCTGTTTCTCCGGCTCCATAAACGCCGTCTTTGTCAGGCTTCAGTTCCAGCCGCACCGCTTTCCGGTCTCCCCGCTCGCTTTCGGCCTCCACCGGCTCAAGCCAGCCTTCTGCGCCGCCTTCATCAAGAATCAGCGTCATAATGGAGCGGCCGCCAAACACCCGGTATGTTCCATAAGGAAGATCCGGCAGGGTAATGTATCCGCTTCCATCTTCCGTCACGGAAGGCATGGGCTCATAGGAAACGAAACGGGCCGCATTCTTGTCTTCTTCCTCGCTGCTTCTTTCTGCCTCTGTCTCAGGCTCTGCGGATTCCGTACTTTCTGACACCGGCTCTTCGGTCTGCGATTCCTCCGTCTTTCCGTCTTCCGGCCCCCCGGTCTCTGGGTCTTCCGTCTTTGATTCTTCTGACACCTCAGTCCCGGATTCTTCCGGCTCCGCATCTTCCAGACGCTCAACCTGCAGTTCCAGCCCGCAGCCCGTCAGCAGATTTCCATTTTGATCCGTAACAGGAATCCGAATATCCGCCACAGCAGGCAGACAGGTTACATAAACTCCATCCTCCTTTTGCTGGGCAGCTTTTCCCTCTGTCACCGTCCGGAATGTGCCGTCCTCTTCCACTGTCACGCCGGCCGAAAATTCAGCCGGATCTTCCATCCCATACGGTGCCGTCACATGAATCTCATATCCCTCCCGGCCTTCCGCCGTGGGATCCAGGCCTTCAAATACCACAAGGCCATCGCTTCCGCTTACAGCCTGTCTGGACTTAAGTCTGCCCCGGCCGGTTTCTTCATAATCGGTATAAGTCAGGCTGCAGTTTACATTTTCCAGAAGGTTCCCCTCCTGGTCCTGCACATAAAATTCCAGCCTGCCGCCTTTTACCGTCTCTTCCCCGGACTTCCACCGGCTTAAGCTTTCTTTCTCCTGGATCAGTATCTGAGTCTTTGCTGTATACAGCGCATGTTCTTCGTCTTCTTTCGGGAAATCACTTTCACTTCTTTCATCCAGAAGCACCAGATACCTGGGATTTTCCCAGGCTTCATAGCCATCTGCCGCTTCCGTCTCTTCCAGTTTATAAAGCGTATCTTCCTCTAAAAACAGAAATACCGCCTGTCCGTCTTCTCCGGTGACAGCATATGCCGCTGCCGTCTCATCCTTCCCTTCATCGGTCTCTTCGTAAGAATCCCACTGTCCGTCCTCATTCTTTTCATCCATCCGCACCAGACGGTAAGATGCACCGGCCACTCCGTAAGGTTCCCCGCTTTCCGAATTCTCGCTGATCAGTGACACAGCCGCCGAAGGAATCTGGTTCTTCTCTGCCGCTTCCAGAATCGACACCGCCCTGGCTCCACTTACCTCCAGGCTGCCCTCTTCCAGCACATCCGCGCCGCGCTCCAGTCCATAAGAACCAATGAAATCTTCCGCTTCCATATCCTCTCTGACAAAAGCAGTAAGTTCCACACATAACGTTCTTCCCTTTACACTGTCCGGCAGCGTAATCTCCAGCTTCTCCTGTTCTGCGGCAATTTCGTTTTCAGCAAAATACGGCCGTCCTTCCCTTTCGCCCTCTTCCGTTTCCTCATAGGGCCAGATCTGCTGACGCTCTTCTCCCAGGCTGCCGTCTGCATTCAGTTTCACCGTGTAAATCCGAAGCGAAGCCTCATCTGCCTGCAGAGCATCCGGCCACTGCAGTGTGAAAAGACTTCCGGTCAGGTCACCCTCATTCCGATTGATAACCACAGTCCAATCAACTCTTGGCATTCTGGTTCCGTCCCAGCGCGAACCTTCCTGGCTGTAACGGCTTTCCAGATAAGCCCCTTCTCCTGCCGCAGCAGCAGAGTTCCACGCAATGGATACCTGGCTCCGGGCGCCTGAAATTTCCTTCTCTTCGCCCTCCGCTCCGGTTTTTCCGGTGAGTTCCGTCGCTGCAAACATCACCTCTTCATCTCCGGATAAAAAGCTTTCATTCCGCATTGCCTCAGACATACGGCACCGGAACCGGATCTGCCAGGAAGCAGGCTCTGCGGGCGCTTCCTCGCCGTCCTCTGCTTCTCTCCAGGAGAAAATCACCTGACTTTCCCCGGTTCTTTCATCCGGTTCTGCTTCTTCTGCTGCAATCCACTGATCTTCTGTAACATCCTGCCAGCGCCCGCCTGCACTTCGAACCATCACCTGCTGGATCTCTACCTGTTCCAGTCCATCAGACAGCACTGCTGCCGCCTGCGGTTCTGCCAGGCTCCGCATCTGGGGATTTACCGTCATCTCCAGCTCCAGGCTGTGATCTTCATAATCGTATCCCTCCGCCGCTTCCAGCGTGATCCAGGAATTCTCTGCAGGAATTTCCGCCATGCATTCGCCTCCGGTCTGCCGGATTTCTCCGTCAGCCGCCTCAAGCACTGCCGTATACTCTGTGCGTCCGGAAGAAATGGCGAAATCTTCGCTGCACGGGGCAAATGCCCCATCCTTCACCTGCGTCTCCACCTGGAAACGGCAGGCTGCCTGTCCCAGCTGGAAAAGGTGTATTTCAAGCCGCTCTGTTCCATTTTCCTGATTCCGTACGTAATATCCGTAAAAATCAGAAGACTCCTCCAGCGTCTCCCGGCTCTTCTCCCAGTCTTCATAAGGCAGGATCTCTGCCTGGATGCCTTCCTCCGACCATGGAATCTCATCCTGAGAAAGAATAACTTCCAGGCTTTTGCCTTCTGCAACTGCTCCGGCAAATGTCTGTTCCGCCTCTGGAAGCTCCCTGGCAATCACAGCTTCCCTGACATTTTCCCCATTCTGGTTTATCAGAAAATCCCACATTGCAGTTCCCGATTCCGAATGGTATCCTTCTTCTCCGGATTTCTGTGAAGCCAGACTGCAGGAAGCTGTCTGGGTCAGCCAGATCCCTTTCGCAGCAAAATTCTGTCCTTTTTCATTCTCCGCATCTTCCCCGGGAATCCGTTCTGCACGGACCTCCCAGACCGGATGCAGCATCTGGCTTAAATCAACAGCCGGCTCCTCCTCCGTTTTGCTTTCCGAAGCTTCCTCTGCATCTGCTTCCGTCGCTTTCTCACCGTTTTTTTTGGCTTCTGCAGCTGACGCTTCTTCTGCCTCTTCCCGGGGTTCTGCAGCTTCCTCAGAACCAGCCGCCGGTTCCCATAAGAATTTACTTCCGCACTCAAGAGCTGCATCCCACTGATAAACATCCGGCTCCTCAGACGCGGAAACCCGAGTCCGATATGAAATTCCGGTCCGTTCCTCTCCGTCCTCCACCGGTACGATGAGAATTCCGTTTTTCTGCTCCCCATCCTCTTCGAATGTATAAAACCCTGCGCCTGAAATGCCGCCCAAAAGGTCTCTGGCATCCTCTGCTGTAAAAATCTCTCCGAAAGCGCCGGACCGCTGCGGGAATATCTCCGTCACCGGAATCTGTTCCTTCACACTTCCCTCAGCGTCCAGAAGCGTCACCTGTCCTTCTTCAAAATCAAAATGGTGACCTTCCTCCAGATCCTCAATGACCGATACCAGATATCCTTCTCCCGGATTCACCCCCAGGTTGACCCAGTCTGTCCAGACAAAAGTTTTCTGGGCACGGCCCTGGCCCTGCGCCTCCTTTTCCAGAAATGGCGCCAGGCGCAGGATTTCTCTGGGAAGCGTTTCATCAGCCAGCACCTTTCCCTCCGGATCCAGAAGAGCCGCTTTCCCGGTAAGTTCCGCTTCCAGCTCTTCTCCGCTCTCCATATAGATCTTCATCTGATCCTGATTAAGGCCCAGACGGATCCGGCACAGGTACTCTCCCTCTGTCACTCCCAGGCGGCAGCGGACTGCTCCATCCTGAAGTTCCCAGTCTTTTCCTTCTGTAAGCGTTTTGGAGCTTCCATTCTGCTCTTCCAGAATAATCTCCTCTGCCGCAAACCCTTCCGGGATGGTAAATTCAAGCACAGCCTCCCCGGGGGCCTGAAGCTTTATTTCATACTCCGCTTTGGCCCGTTCTTCATCTGCCTCTACAGAAATGTCCAGAGATGCCTCCTGCTCCTCTTTTTCTGATGGAGCCGTCTCTTTTCTGCTTTCCGATTCCGCCGTTTCCCGCTCCGACGCGGTCTGGCGTCTGGCGTTTCCCTTTTCTGTGGTTTCCGGCTCTGTCGTTTCCGCTCTTTTTGTCCCGCCGTCTTCCGGCTCCGCCGTATCGCTCTCCAAATTCTCTCTGGCTGTCTCCGCCGATTCTTCTGCTGCCTTCCTGCTGCTGGTATCTGCAGATTCCTCCCGGCCCGTCTGACGCTCTTTTGACGCCGCTGTCTCTTTCGTGCTTTCCGCCCGGACCGCTTCCGCGGGGATCAGGCTCTGTGCCAGCATCAAAACACAGAGACCGGCCGCTATCCTTCGATTCCTCCCCATAATTTATCCTCCGTTTCCAAGCTTTCATGCGCGGCTGCCGGCGCACTGCCGCAATCCAAAATCTTTCCGGTGTGTTTCTCCTCCCAAACCCTTTGCCGCCCTTTACGGCGGCAGCCCGGTTCTCTAATTCCAGTATACAATGCTTTCCAGTTAATTACAACGATTTCCCCCCTTCTCCACAGGGATTTGCGGCGGTTTATGCCGCTTTTTCAGCACAGTCCCGGCATGGAAAATGTTCTTTATCTGCATTCCTCTAACGTTCCGTCATATATGGCTCAACTTCCGCAAACCTGCTTCCCACATGTTCTGTAAATGTACGGTCATGCTCGATCAATACCATAGTCGGCTGAAATTTTTTAATCAGCGCCTCTATCTGCATCCTGGAAAACACATCGATATAATTTAACGGCTCATCCCACAGATACAGATGGGCCTGCCGGCAAAGACTTGCCGCCAGGAGTACCTTTTTCTTCTGCCCCTGGCTGAAGGTTTCCATAGGGCGTGAAAGCTGCTCCCTTGAAAAGTCCAGCTTCCGCAAAAGGCTCTTTAACAGACTTTCCGCCACCCCCTGGCGGACCGCATAGTCCGACAGGCTTCCGCAAAGTCCCGATGTATCCTGGGATACATAGGAAATCTCCATTCCTGCCCCGATATAGCATTCTCCCTGATACGTTAATCCGCCGGCACCATCATGGCCGGAGCATCCGTTTTCTCCTGCCATCTGCAGGATTGCCTTCAGGATACTGGACTTGCCGCAGCCGTTTCTGCCCTGGAGCACCAGGCGCTCTCCCCGCCGCACTTCCAGGCTGATCCCGGAAAGGATCTCCCTGTCCCCATAAGAAATCCTTCCGTCCTTCATCCAGATCAGGCGCTCCTGTCTCCATATCCCTGGAAAAAGCTTTAATTCCTCTGCAGACTCCACATCCAAAAGCAGATCCTTCTTTTCCTGAACCGCCGCCTCTCTCCGTTTTTCCAGATTCTTTCTGCGCTGCTGGATTTTCCGGGATTTTTCCCCGAGATAATCCCGGTTAGGCCGGTCATTTCCAAAGGCCTCCACGCTCTTTTTTCCCAGTTTTACACGCTCCGCCTGTTCCCCCCATTTCCCGGTCCGATCAGCCGCAGCAGAAAGCCGCCGGATCTCTTTTTTGTGTTTTTCATTTTCCGCTTCCTCAAAGGCATCCTGCTTCTGTTTATTGCTGTACCAGGAAGAAAAATTTCCTTTCTGCACCTGTATGGAATTCCGGTTGATCACAAGCATATGATCCACTGCCCCATCAAGAAATGCCCGGTCATGAGATACCAGAATAAATCCTTTCTTCCTGCTTAAATACTCAGCCATCACAGCCCGGCCTTCCTGATCCAGATGATTGGTGGGCTCGTCGATCAGCAGAAAATGACTTTCCCGCAGGAACAAAAGGGCCAGCAGGATCTTTGTCCGCTCTCCCTGGGAAAGGCTGTTAAAGGGCCGGTAAAGAACTTCCTCCTCCACCTTAAGCCTGGAAAGTTCCCGGACCAGTCTCCAGTAATCATAATCCGGGCATACCTCTCCGGCCACCAGGATCGTATCCTGGTCCTCATCTTCCGGGGAATAAGGAAAGTAATCAAATACCGCATTGGTCTGAATGCTTCCCCGGTATTCGTATTCTCCCATTAAAAGCTTTAAAAATGTTGTCTTTCCTCTTCCGTTCCGTCCCGTAAATCCCAGTTTCCAGTCCGTATCAATACAAAACGATACATCCTCAAAAACCGGCTCCGGACTTCCCTCATAGGAAAACGTCAGATTCTTTACCTGTATCATAGACATAAAACCGCCTCCTGTCCGCTTGCCGGGCTTATCCCACAAAAAAGGCCGCAGGAGCAAACCACTCCTGCAGCCTCAATCATCAAATCCTTCTGTACGTCAAACCGGCATCCTGGGGACTCCCTGCCGCAAAGGGCCGCAAACGCCCCGCCCTCCGGCAAACGTACTCCTATTATGAAAAAGAGGTTCGAAATGAAATGCTTCCTGCAATGCGCACGGCAAAACCAGTCTCTCTTTGGGCTGTCTTTCTTATAAAGCGCCGGAGAGAAACTCTTGTTTCCTGAAAATACCCATGCTTCATAACATTATCTTGCAAGAATCATTCCTTCACCGTATCCTCCTTATTCTTTCTGCGGCAGCAAAAGCGCCTGTGCTTTCGCCCCGTTTTCGAGGACCATCATACCAAAGCCCCCTGCCCTTGTCAACACCGCCAGACGCACAAAATTATCCAAAAAACCGGAAAATTAAAAAATTTAATTTTTTTCAAAAAAACCATTGACATTTCCCGGTTTATTTAGTAGAATATCATCGTTGCTTCTGAAACACAGCAAACGCCCAGATAGCTCAGTTGGTAGAGCAGAGGACTGAAAATCCTCGTGTCACTGGTTCGATTCCGGTTCTGGGCACTGTACTTCGGTACAAGCCAAGTACATCTGCGGGTGTAGTTCAATGGTAGAACACTAGCCTTCCAAGCTAGATACGTGGGTTCGATTCCCATCACCCGCTTTAAAAATCGAATAAGTTTTTATTATGCGCGAGTGGCTCAGGGGTGGAGCACCACCTTGCCAAGGTGGGGGCCGCGGGTTCGAATCCCGTCTCGCGCTCTTT